>Ga0208162_1001791_pt1 | contig 10871 bp, 26 predicted proteins | sample CB_VirMetaG_4_FD_184539 | JGI IMG/M metagenome (GOLD analysis project Ga0208162, IMG submission 184539) | Freshwater to marine saline gradient viral communities from Chesapeake Bay - CB_1508_1M Viral MetaG (SPAdes) (version 4) | ecosystem: Environmental > Aquatic > Marine > Coastal | place: USA... | reverse complement strand
TGTAAGTATCAATTACTTCAAACCTAGGAACAATCTTCTTAGGCGATGGATTCAATATCACATATAACATCATAACAATAGCTATGATGCATACACCAAACCAAAAGATTATATGGTATTGAAGGTGGTTACTGGGCTTCAAGTTCATCGGCGATGGCAAGAATTTGGTTGCGATACTTGATGTGTGCAGCGGCAATGCCTTGCTCGTATTCGTTGTAATCTTCAATAGTGGGCCATTCTTTAGGCACCACTTGATCTGCAACAGCTCGCAATGCAGCGGCAATGGCAGGCAAATAGTGCCAGTCATAAGGTTTGCCGCTGGCTGCTCGGTTAAACTCCCAGAATATCTCTTGAGCTTGGGGTGATAGGTCAGTCATGGGGAAGTGCCTCCAGGGCGCGCCAACGAATGTTGAGTCCTTTAGTTCTAGCCATGGTGAGATCCGTGGGGGTGTTAATTCATTAGTGATCAAAAGGTTTTGCACAGCTTAAAAAGCAAAATAGCGGTAGCAAATGCCAGCCCTAAGGCGAAAGTTGCCAGTATGATGTCACCGCACAAGGCGTAGACGAATTCGTGGTCAATCGTAGTCATTGCTGTTGTGTCTCCGTAGTGGTGGTGGTGCCGCGCAGCTCGGCGGCGATGGCAATGAGCTTGCGCCGAGTTTCTTGCCGTTGTTCGCGCAATCGACCAGGCACATATCCTTCCTCTTCAAAAGCGTTGGCTGGTTCAATTTCCTTCGGCACCACCTGATCCGCAGCAGCCTCCAGGGCGGCAGCAACGTCGGCTTTGATTTGGTCAATCGACCCTGGACAGGCGTAATAAGGCACGTCATAGCGCTTAAGCGTAACAGCATTCAGCACTGCCTCCGAGGCGGGTGATAGGTCAGTCATCAGGAAGCGCCTCCAGTGCTCGGCGGATAATGTCCACTTGGTCTGAGTAAATCTCCTCTGGTGGGTCGTAAGAAGAATACAGAGTCTCGGACATTTTGGAGACATCATCTAGTGCTTCCAGCGCCTGCTTTTTCAAGCTTGGCGGCTTCGGACGGCGGGCGGCAAAAAGTGCTTCATGTTCGTACTCGTGACCTTCTGATTTCAGCCACTCACAGCACGCCTCCAGCTCCTGGTCTGCTCCCCATTGGGCAGCGCGGGCGGCGATGTAAGCGGTCGACTGCCCCGTGGGGACTTCGTAGAGGAACTCGCTCAGCCACTGCTGCACCAGCTCAGGCGGTGGGGTGATGGGGTGGTCAGTCATCGGGAAGTGCCTCCAGTGCGCGGCGGATTAGAGCGTGCTGCTCAGCATTGAGCACAGTCATAGGACTGGGGTAGTCAGGGCCTGGTGCTTCTTCCAGCACTGCAAGGGCCTGCTCCTTCAAGCTCGGCGGCTTCGGGCGGCGGGCGGCCCGTAGTTCTGTGGCAGCAATAGGTGACTCTTCAGACACCCATTTACAACACGCATCTAACTCAGCATCAGCACCAGCTTGGTACGCCTGAATTAAAAGGAAGTCAACGTTTTGACGTTCAGCAAACCAATCACTCTCCCAGATATTGAGGAGGATGTTGGGTGGAACCATTGGATGAAGTTGTTCAGTCATTGTTGATAAACTCCACAGTACCCATGGGACCTTCTGTTTTTTTAAGTCGATCCCATTCTTCTTTAGCTTGAACTTTCTTCTTTGCTTCTTCTTCTACTTTGTCATAGAAGTCAGAGTCAGTAATGAATCCATACTCCTTACCAATCTCACGAAGATCATCATCAGTGACAACTTCGTCAAACAAATGATTAGCTAACCCCCTGCGGATTAATTTATCATTGAATCCAAAATGCCTAAGGAATTTAATGTACCATTTAAACAATTGATAAATAGTCAGTTCTTCAGGTTCTGGTAGAACCATTGTCATGCTTTCTTCTGGGATTGATTCACCCCATTCAAAGCCTGATCGTGAGGACATATCATTCCACTTGGAACTATATGTCAATGTGATTTTAGAATCGCGTGGTTCAGTCATTTGAGTTTCTCGATGAATTGCTGAAGACTTAATTTGTCATCCAAAGATAGTTCATCAATGGCATTCTTTATTGATTTACCAAGGACAACAACAGTAAAGCCTGGAAAAAACAAAGCAACAATACTACAGACAAAGAAAAGAATCTTTAGTTTAAAACAAATTTCTTTTCCGATCTTTTTCATTAAGTCTGTTTCTTCTTTATGATTCATTGCTCTTCTCCTTGGTGTGCTTCAGCAATAGCATCAATGATTGTTTCTTTGACTTTGTCCCTAGTCAAAAACATACCATCGATGTCATCTTGATATTCAGGATGGACATCTTTGAAATCAGAGTCTGTTTCATAGGTCAAGGTACTTGTAAGATCTACAAGAACTTGAAGTGTCCTGCCATCAACAGTTTCAAGGCGTACATAGTCACTCCTGTTATAAAAAACTTGAAGCACCCTTTGCAACATGTAGTAACGTTGATCTACTTTCTGATCATAGATTTTGTAGTATTCGGTTTCGTGGTCAGGTGATTTGAAGTTGCTGATCATGGTTAGATGTGTTTCCAGGATTTCCTTTTAACAATAGCCCGTATGGTATTTTCTGCCATGCCTGTGTAGTTCATAATTTCTTTTACCTTCATGCCATTAGCATAATTCTGCCTTATCTCCAGGACATCTTCTTCTGTAAGGATTGCACTATGGGAACGGCTACCAGCATTTTGTTTACCCCACCGATTCCCTTTGGTAAATCGTGGACCAGTCTTATGTCCTTTCTTAAAGGTACCATCAGGATTATGCGTCTCTTCTTTCTTATATGTGGTGTATGTATTACAAATTCCTGCTGCACGTGTACGCATCTCATCAAACTCTGGTACTTCCATTAAACATTTCTCTTGGTTGTAATGAATGCACTGAGTGCAGAAATGCGTAACAGTACGAACAGGACGTGGGATATCAGGTCTTACATCACGATAAAACAAACCAAGCCTGATCTTACTGATTGCTTGACGTGATGTATTAAATTTCCTGGCTACAGTATTGTGGCTTTCAGTTGATGTGAGCATGTATACAATTTGTTCTTCTGTAAACCTGCGTTTGCAATGATTAAACATATCACTTTGTGTATGCCTTGGACACCTTGGTATGTCAGGCCTTACATATTTATATGTCCTGCCTGTTAGTATCTCACGAGCAGCAGCAGTTGACATACTTAGCTCTTGACCCAACTCTTTACTCTGTTTACCAGAGGTCAACATGTAGACAATAGTTTCTTCTGGGACTTTGTTAGTAAAAGACATGATTAAAAGTCAATGAGTTCACGAGCTGTAGTTGTAATAGATTGAAGTTCTTCAATAGGACATAGCCTCATTTGATCGTGTGTACTAACACTGTTGTTGTGATTCCATTTGACTTTGATGTAGTTACGTTTGGCACCACGAGTGTTTGTTTGGGTAAGGATGTCAACGACTACACCATACCGCTGTTGCCTACGACTGGTGTATTCCTGTATACCTTCAGGTGTTGTTGCACATGATCCATAGAGCCTGGGGCGCTCAGCAACATGTTGTCCGATTGAGAACTTAGCTTTTGCCATAGGTAAAGGCCCTGACAAGCAGGGCCATAACGATGTGTGATCAAGCAGCAGATGCGTCGGTGTCAAGGATAGGTTCACCAAGGCCTGCTTCCTTCATGCGATCCAACATGCTGCACATGATGGTGGCATGCTCTTGTGTCTTGGACATGAATGCCCTGGCACGTTCAGCACTCATCGTGTGTACTGTGCCATTAGCTTCAGTGTATGCCCAGGAGCCATCGGGCTGTGGCTCACCTTTCTCTATTGCGAGACGTTCGCAATTACGTACATACCTGATCTCCAGGTTATGGACATCGGTAAGTCCTTCTTGATCAATCCATGTCAGGCCAACGTTGTATCGACGTTCACCATCCATGAATCCATGGGGTTGAGGGATGAGATGCTTGAATGCAGAAAACATGATGAGTTGAGTGAGTGAACAGTTGGTAGAGGCAGTGGGAATTGAACCCACAAGATCAAATGATCAACGGATTTTAAGTCCGCAGCGTATACCAATTCCGCCATGCCTCCAGGCCTGGGACTTACACAGCAGTGACAAGGGTGCTGATGCCCAGGTTGTTATGCAGACTCTAGCTGCTGGTTACGTAGTTTGAGTGCAGTCTTGAATACTGTTTCAATCTCGTGACGTTGCTCGTCAGTCAGTCGTTTGTTACAGACATCTGCAATTTGACTAACATGCATGACACCGTTATCAACTGTGAGCTGGATGGTGTACCTAGGTTCTTTGTCAATCATGCACAGTACAATGATATGCTTGAACTGTTGAATCCCTTTGGAGTAACCATGGGTACCAACACAGTTACGTACTGCTGTACCCCACTGAGATAACTGGTGTGTATCCCTGGGCTGGAGCAATGTGTAGTTTGTTGTGTCATTGTATGAGATCTTAATTGGTTCAGGGAATAACTTCTGGGGCAGATCAACATTAGGATTCTTTACTTTCCATGCTTCTTTCATAACATGATCATGCCATTCAGTAAGACGCCAACGACGTGGCTTAAGGTTATCAGTGACGGAACCCTGAATGCATTGGTCAATCATTGCCATAGTGTCAGTCAAATCCCTGGTGTAAATCCTGTACTTACCAGTTGTGCTTACTCTTGCACGATGAGTACAGCTCTTGTATTCTTCTAGTTGCTTGTCAAAGTAACGCTTAAGCATGTTGATAAAGGAATCAAATGAAACGTTGGCACGAATCCATTCAATTGCTTTTGTATACCTGGCAGTGATGTCTAATTGTTCAAACATTTCGTAATGATTCTGCAGTACATCTGGATTTGCATCAGGATAAATATGATAAATAGATGACAGTGAATCAAGATACTGTGCAATACAGTTGACTGGTTGACAAATAGTTTCCATGCTAGCTTTGTGACCTGCCTTGTCATATCGCTGTTGAGTCTCAGTTAATGCAGCAGCAAGATACTTACGGAACCAAGGACGATCCAAGGTTGAATCAAATGCTGCAGTCTTTGTCATTGACTTAATCTTTTTCAGATGATAGTCAACAGTATGTTCATATGAATCAAAACTAGGTTTGTTACCACTAAATGCATGTGGTTTCATCCAGTAACATTCTGCTTTCATGCAGTAATAAAGACTGCTACCTTCATCGGTAATACGATCAAAGTTTGGAGCATAACGACCAGCCCATGTGGGAATAGTCTTAAACAATTGTTCATACCATCGGTTAACAGCACCAAAGATACTTTGAATTTGACCATAGGACTTAAGGGAATGGTTGCTATCAACTTCACGCCAGTAATATTTCTTGTAACCTTTATTTAACATTTCCTTGTTGACAATCAGTGTTTTGTGTAGCCATTCAGTGCGACCAATCTTGGTGCGTTCCATCTGATCAATGTTCTCAACAATAGCTGGCTTGTCATATTGAACGTGAGGGAATAATCTATTGTTAAACTGTTTCAGTGCAGTTGCATTATTACGGAATGCAACAGTGATGCCATAAATGTAGTCAGCATCTTTATCCCTTGGCATCCAGCATGCAATCCAGTATTGCTTGAGGTAATAGATCACAGCCAGTGGCTTGGGATCTTCACCAAGTACTGGTCTAGTAAACAGTTGATATGCATTAGGTGCTGCTGCTCTGTTGATATGATCAATAGCTTCTTGTTGATCAGAGAGTTTAACTACATTCTCTGGGATAAGACCAAGAGAGATGACGTTACCTTTGGGGTACTTAACAGTTCTAGACTTTGACTTTTCTAATCGAGTTAAACTCTTGAGTGTTTTGTCATAACCAATAACTTCTTGTTGAAGGTTAGAAGGGAGAGAGAAATGCATGATAGAAGATGAGATAGGGGAGAGAGAAGAGAGAAGTAAACGTACGTATAGAGGATATACTCCTGGTACGCTCTTCGAGGGGTGTGGGGATACCTGGGACTTATACAGTGTAGTACTGATGCCCAGGTATTAGTAAAACTTATGAGCGGTATAGGTTTAATGCCTGGTACATACCCATAAGTTTTTACGTTAGATCAAAGCGTCACTAGGGACAAGCTCCCAGGTAAGACACATTGACTCAAGATACTGGATAAGATCTGGATGATGAATGGGTATAGTCTCTGCTTTATCCACATCGAAATGTGTGTAGCAAAGTCCTGGACCATATTCTTGAGGACTCCATAGAGTTTGAGAATAAATGATCCGTGCATCTTCCAGAATTGCTTCAGCATGAGCAGTGCCATTTTCAATGAAGAATGATGTGAGTTCAATGATCATGAGTTGTCAACCCAAGATGTGTAAGTAGTACGGATGTAGCAGTTGTTACGATGCCACATACGTGCAGTATCGTATTCGGCATAATACCTTTCTTCATTCATGAAGTTGGCTTGAGCCCTGAGTGCAGCACAGTTTGCCAAGTTGATGCGATCAAAGAGTGTGATTGTTGATACGTATTCCATAAGATGAGTGGTTTTGAGGTGAACAACCTGGGACTTACATATCTACTTTATGTAGATATTGCCCAGGTATTATGTATTAAATCACTTGCGTTTCCTTTTGAAATATGTAGGACTGATTTGATCTTCAAACTGATAAAGTCTAAATGTCAGTTTTTCAATTGCTTCTTCATACCAATCAGCAACACTGCAAATTAAATCTGGATCATTTGTCCTGTTGATTTCATTAAGCCTTGTTTGAAAGTACTCAATACGAGTACGTATAGCATGGATTATTAACCACATGTCATTTTCATCAATATCTAGCCAGGTGATAGTATGTGTACCTTTTGGATAATCACTGGAAAGTTTGTCTGTTTTGGTGCGTGGCATTGGTTGAATTGAATAGGAATTGATGGACAAGCCTGGGACTTACACTGCGTCTTTCTATGCTGTATGCATAGCGACTACAGATGCCCAGGTGTTGGTTGGATCTACTTTAGTTTGTAGCGTCTAGAGATGCCTGTACCCCTGAAGCCAGTGGTACCGTGCACATTGTTGTTATTGATGTTGTAGTTGAATGTTTGATTGATAGGACCTAGTCCTGTTTCTGCACTGATCGATTTGAAACCACGTTCTGTTATGTTACCTTTGATACGGATACCAAAGATTTTTAACAGTGTGATCTCTTTGTCAAAGTTGATGGGTGATTTCTTAGTCATGATGAATACATGATGTCATTAAGAATACAATCAATAATTTTATCATTGTCATCTTCAATCTCTTTATTAGAAATCCATATATCAATTATTTCTGAACAATCACAATTGTGAATCATGTAATCAACTCCATCAATTTGAACAATCTCTTTGTAAATAACTTGTTTCATTGTAGTTAAATGATTTGGATACCTGTGCCACCAAGACATACATCTTCATCCTGGTACTCATCATCCTCAGTGTGATGATTAAGATACCACTCAGCCCACCTCAGGAATTGTGATGGGCTATAGATGGCTGCCCTTTGGTTGTTGCCATAGATGTGGACATAGACTTCATTACCGAAGTATGTGGATTGTTGTCCACATTCAATACCACGTTCTTCAATTTGTTTGATACGTTCTTGAACTTGGGTATTCAAGTTGTTGAGTTCAGTTGTGTTCATTGGTTTGATGTGTGTGATGTATAAGAGTAAGCCCGATCACTTCAGTGATTCGGGCATGAGCTTATCAATGTCATCTTGATCTTCCATATTTGTCATCACGAAGCGTTCTCCATCGTCTGTGATGAAGCCACCAATGAAGCCAGCACCACAGCGTTCTGCAGCTTCTTTCATCTTGGCAACAAATTGCATAGCTTCGAGACGCCTGGAGTCCAGTGCATCAGGGATGCGTGGGAGGTTAGAGTCTTGTGTCATTGAGTTGAATTGATTGAGTACAGGGTCAATGTACCAGAGTTGTCAAGGGATGACAAGCCCTGGAGCCTAGGACTTACATAGTCTGGCGGGACTAATGCCTAGGTGTATGCCATTATAATGGATGTGTTATGTCGTCATTCGTTGTTTGCGAATGGCAAATAGATGCATCATTAATTTCCTTTGCAAGTGCTAAGAGTGCATCGCAAGTCCAAGCAATACCAATATTAAGCAAAGGATCAGGGTCTATTCGCCCTTCCCATTTGATTTTATATAGTTGGCTTGCAGTGGTACGTAAAGAAGCAGCAATACGTGCATATAAAACTGGTGAGGCAGAACCATATCCACCACCAGCTTCGATTGCTGAGTTGATAACGGCTTGTGCAGCAGTTGATAGTTCAGTCATAAATAAAAAATGAATGAGATGTTACATATAACAGATGTGTTATGCGGCTACATCCATGTAGTTGATGTCGGACTGTGGATAGAACACAGGTGTTTCTGTTTGGATGTCAGTGATTACTGCTCCTCGATATGCTTGAATGCTAGGCCATTGTTCCGTGAGCCAGTCACATGCTCCTTGTTTGGAGATGAACTTGACTTCACGATACTCTTCCTTGTCATTCTGATTGAATGCACGGTAGGTAATGATTGTTCCCTTGGGTTCAGCCATTGTGTTTCAGTTGATACTGCTTGATTGTAACTGTGTTGATCTAAAGATATGTAATCTAGATCACATCCTTCTGGATTTGGATTGATCAAACTGTAGCAGTAAGTAATTCTTACTACTACCATGGAATCAATCAATGATCTTCCACTTGATCTGAACCTTTGGTTCTTCTGTTGCTTTTCTGCTGGTGCAATCTATGAAGCAATACGTCGTGGTTACTGATCAGGTTCATCGTTGTCCCTGGTACCAGACTTAGCTTCTTTCATTGCGTACCACCCAGTCAAGCCAATGGCTAGTGGTGCCATACCAAATGGTACAGCACATAGAGCTAACACACTTCCAATCAGGACTGTGTCTTTGATTCGTTCTCGTTTGGTTTGCATGATTCCTCTTGGTGTTCTTCGATGATCTTGTTGTACGCTTCCTCACCAATAACTTCTTTACAATAATTTAAGATTGCGTTGAGGAAGTCTTGTTCAGTCCATGTATTAAGCACTGAATCAACCGGATCATTCTCATCCCAGTTAAATGTAATTGTCTCGTCATCATTGACGGTTGCTGTAATGGTCATGGCTTTGTAGGTAAGGTGAACAGCCTGGGACTTACGTAATGTAATTACTGCCCAGGCTTATGCAGCAAATTGTTTACCATATTGTTTACGCATATCTTCATACCATTCAGATGCTTCTTCTAATGTATTAAATCGTTTACTGGTACACATATTAGCTTTTCTAAAATTAACATGAGCAACATAAACATCTTTATCTTTAAGATAACAAACACCACGAACGCCTAGTTTATTGCTAGAACTTCGATTAAAAGATTGTTCGCTTAAAGTTGCAAGTCTTAAATTGTCTATTGCATTGTTAGATGGATTCCTGTCAATATGATCAACAGTTAAATCCTTTGGGTCAACGCCATATACATACATCCAAGCAAGACGACTTGCTTGGTATAACTGACCATCGATTTTAACAAAACAATAGCCTTTAGACTTGCCACTCTTCTTAATTGTGCCAGCAACAGAACCAATTTTGATTCTGAAATTAGGCTTGACTTTGTAAGTAAACAGCCCTGTAGTAGGGCTGTACTCAAACAAGTCATGCAAATGTTTCTGGCTTGGTAATGGTTTATTCATCAGCAGTACTGCGGTCGTTCTGAGGGATAATGTTTTGCTGTAGTGTCACTGAAACTAATTTCCCAGTTGGAGTGTGTAGTTGACAGTCCGAGGTCTGGTTGCTCTGCGATTTCGTATTCTTCTGCAACTTCGATAAAGGTTTTGAGCGCTTGCTTTTTCGAGAAGACACAGTAGGTTGCCTCTGGATATCCTTCGGTCCAATACCAGCCGCCCTCATGAGGTCCACCGTACCTGAGGACGGTTTCGTGGAGCGTGATCGTCGTTGGTTCTTTGTCTTCAAATTGGATGTGCGTTTGGTAGTTCTGGATGGCCCAACGTGCTTTCCAGGAGTTGGGGTAGAACTTGCGGAGGCTGGTGAGATAAGACATCTTAGTTCGTTGAGTAGAGTGGTAATGATGCAAGACACCAACACAATAATGATTGTGATGATGTCATATTCTTGATGCTTATTCGTGTCAGTCATGGTCCTCCATCATTAGTTTGACAGCGATGTCACTGAGGTAATCTTGTGCACCATCTTCATCCCATCCTTCTTCCATGGCAGCGCGTTGTTCGTCTGCAATGTCCTGGAGGACGAAGAGTTGATCCTCAGTGTACTCTTGGCTGATGTGATCGTTAGTCATTGGTTTGAGTTGAGTAAAGGACAGTGATCAGTTTAAGGACATGATCAGGTCCATTGTTGTATTAGATAGTGGCTACTCGATCAGCCAACTTATCTACACCTTGAGGTGAACCAAGAGATGCAATGTCTTCTTTAAAGCAAAGCCTCCATTGTTCCTTGGTATCTTCATCAAGAGGATCCTGGAACGAATGCATGATGTCATAGTATGCTAAAGCATTAACTATGGCATTTTGCTCGTGTTCATTAATGACAAGATGAAAGCTTTCCATTGGTTTGAATTGAGTAAGGGACAGTGAGCAGTTTAAGGTCATACTCAGGACCATTGATTAGAGTTGTGCTTCGATGATATCAGCCAGTTGATTGAAGTCCAAATCTTCATTGTCATTAAGATATGCCAATGATGTAAGGGATTTTCCTATGCGCTCTTCTCTTACTGTTGGGTTGTATTCTTCAAGACCTGCCCACTTCATGACTGATTCAGGTAAAATTGCTTCAGCAATGCAACCGTCAGAGCTGTAGCCATACTTACCATCTTCTTCATGCC
>Ga0208162_1001789_pt1 | contig 10885 bp, 9 predicted proteins | sample CB_VirMetaG_4_FD_184539 | JGI IMG/M metagenome (GOLD analysis project Ga0208162, IMG submission 184539) | Freshwater to marine saline gradient viral communities from Chesapeake Bay - CB_1508_1M Viral MetaG (SPAdes) (version 4) | ecosystem: Environmental > Aquatic > Marine > Coastal | place: USA... | reverse complement strand
GTGCATATCATTAATAAAGTGTCTTTCATTACTCCCTACTACTCTATTAATAAATCCTGTTCTGTAACCGTTAAATGAAAATTGTTTAGCACCTTTTGTTGGACTACCTTCCATTTGTATTCTTTTTGCTATTCTACTTGCTATGGAAACCTTTTCGCTTTGACTACCATAAGGTATTTTCTTAGCATCCATCCAATCCATAATAGCATCAAGATTTGGATAAGTACCTGCCTTTTGACCTTCATTAACAGCATCTACATATTTAACTCTTGTCTGAACAACTAAATCAATAGAATCTTTACTATCTACTAAATCATAGTGCATTGTATCAGAAAGATTGCCTGTTGCAATATGGTCTTGTTGTTTAAGTTCTTCTCTAAACCTAGTAACAAACTTCTTCCCAATCTCATTGATTGTCCTATCAAATGTCTTTAGTATATTCTTCATATTAATGCTTTAGCTTGTTTTACTGATTTAAGTATTGCGTTTTCAACAGTTTCAAGATTGCTGTCTAAATATCCATCGTATGCTGAGAAATGATATAATCCTCCATTAAATGTTGGTATTGATACATTTCCTATTTTCCCCAATTGGTCAAAAACAAAATCAGAAGTTGGTATTGTTCCTGTTGCCACCTGAGTTCCATTTTCTCTTATATAAACCTTAGAGCCTTCTCTTTGAATTGTAATCAATAGCTTCTTACTACTTGGTTGCCAATAACCTGATACTGTTGTAGCATACTCACTACCTGAAGCAAAACTAATGTTATATGATTCGTTTATTGATTCTCCTATTGATATATACATATCGTTATCATCGCTTTTTCCTAGTAAACGATATTGCTTGTGTAAAGAAGCAACAGGGATTGGTTCTATATAAAAGAACATTGTAAAATCTCCTGAAACTGTTATGGCTGAATTTAAGGTCATAAAATCAGAGCTATCTCTTTTAAAAAAAATAGGAGAAAATCCACTTACACCTTTTCCAAGCTCACCCAATATTGGTTGATTAGCTATGGTTGACTGAGATAGCTGCACAGAGCTATAAGAGCTTCCCCAAGCAACAACATTAGAGTTGTCTGACTTAATATTGCTATGAAAATCAAATACACACAAAGGACTAACACTAACCTCTGTTGAGTTTTCTACTTCTTTAAATCGTCTTGATAAAGATATGCTTTTTGTTAAGGCAGTTTGCTGTGAAAGTCTTTTTTCGTTAGTTACATAAAGGTCTGTATATGTTATGTAATCTCTTTCTGATGCTTTGTAAATAACAGGTGTTAATACACCATCTATGGTGCAATAAACTCTATTGTGTAACTCCTTATCCTTATCTATGTTAAACTTTTTCCCTATCATTAGAACTTATCGTTTACTGTTTCCCAATTAAATTTATCTCCTGATAATAATGCGTCTTTTCCTAAGTCAAAATACTCTACCAATTCCACCTTTGTAGATTGCTTTAGATGAGGTTTGTAATCAACAATTTTGTTTAACCTATAATATACTCCATCTAAAAATACTAGATTCCTGTAATCTAAAGTAGCTACATCTTTTTGACTTAAATTCAAATAGATATGTCTTATTCTAGGTTTCTGTTTTAGTTGATTAACCATCTTGTTGTAAAAAGTGTGATACAACCCTCTAAAATCAATTTTACTATCGTGACCGTCATTTATGTTTGCTTGAGTTAAGTAAACATCATTAAAAGATAAATTAGGGTCTAAAAAAACTTCAGTTCCATTATATGTTCCTGCACTTAGCTTAACCCTGCTATTATATATCGTATCTATTTCTGATGAAGATAAAGATGACCAATCCGTTCCATCAGGTACAGATGACTTAGGTATAGTGCAGAAATTGTAATGTATAAAACAAGCTCTACAAAACTTATCGTTGAAAGCATTTGAAGTTTCAATTTCACCATTTGTATGGTAAGAATATCCTGATGTTAAATTATTAGTAAGACCTGTTGACATATACTGAGTGTTACCACCATCTACGGGAATTGTTATCAAGACTCTTGCACCAATACCAAAATCTTTCTTACCTCTATCTACAAATCTAGGGAACTCAAGGTTTGAAAATTCTGAAAAGTACATAGGTATAACAGGACTTCTTTTTATATCGTGAGCAGAACCTGCATCCCTATCTACATAGTCAGGTTCTTGGTAGTTAAATGTAGGTGCAAAATATTTATTCTCAACCACATAGCTTCCATCTGTAAATATATTGCCATCATCAACCTCTCTATAAGCACCCCAATCTGTATTGCTTTTCTTGTTATATCTTTCTAACATAGCATCGTTTGAAGCATCTTTGTATTTGAATATCAACTCTGATTTTATATCATATATGAACTCATCTTGTATTTGTTTTGAGTAATCTATTTTATCAGTCCAATTTACCGCATCTGAAGTTCCTTTGTAAAAGTAGTCAAATGGCTCTATCTTAATAATCTTACTACCTGCATCTGTTTGGAATTGTAGGTTAAACATTTGAGCAACACCCGAAACAAAATCAGACTGCTTTCCATCAGGAACAAAGTAGTGTACGTCATTTAGGTCATCACCAACAGATATTTCTGTTGAACCTGCTATTTCAAAAGTTCCACTTTTATATCCAAAAGTTACTGTTCTACCCGAACTAAGATTACCTTTTCTTTGTACTTCAATACAAAACAAATACTTAGATGTTCCGCTAGTAGCATCAACGTATGTGTCGTTCCAATTTATATCAACATCGTAGTTGTTTGAGAAATCCCTAGAATATTTTTGCTCCCATATTTTAGAGTAACCGTTTAAACTATCACCTGATGCAGCTTCAGCAGCGTAAATATCTTCACTATCATCATCTTGACATCTCCAAACCTGACCCCATACATCAAACTCACCACCATCATCACCACTATCTGCAAAAAACCTAGCTGTTATATCCCATCTTATTGTATGATTACCTCCTAAGTTCTTTACAAGCAATGTGTTTAGTCCACTTGTTCCTTGCTGAACATTACCATCAGAAGCGGCAGGTGTGTTGGTTTCTGCATCATCCAATACAGAGTTTCCTGAAAATGCAAACTTAGCTAGTTGACCTGTGTAAGTACCTGAACCTATTTTACCTGTTCTTCTTATTGTTTCCATATTTCCTATGGAATCAACTTCTAAAGTTGGTGTTGTTCCACTTGCAAAAAGAGAAGCTAACTGAGTATATCCATCAGACTTTTCTATTTTTCCGTATTTAAAGTTTGATTGCTCACCCTTTATTTCAAAATCACAAGGAACAATTAAGGATTTAAAATAGTCGCTATTGCAAAATTCACTTTCAACAGTATATCCTTGAGCTATAAATATTTTATCCCAAATATCTTTCAAATAAAAGGCAGGTGCAAAATCTGCTTCGGTAACCTGTGGTCTTGAACTTAACCCCTCACCAAAAGACATTAATGGATAGTGAAATTTATCTGTTTGAGATGAATATGTTGCAAAATCTCTTGAGTTATTCGATAAAGGTATAATGTTATCAAATGTATAATTTCCTTCAGAAACAGGTGGATAAGAAGTATAGGGAATCTTGCTAAATCTTAACTCGTTGAGGTCAAGGTTTTTAATCTTGGATGCCCAATCCATATTATCGCCAAGAAAAGTACACTCATATTCCAATACTTTAGTATCTTTTGTAATCTTATAGAATCTCAAAACTCCACTTATGATTGGTAAATTATCTGAATATATTGTAGATGGCAAATCTTTTCTTACATTCTTACTGTCAATATTACCATCTTGATACATATGATTAAACAACTTGTTGTTGTTTCTTGTAGCAGGAACTTTAAAAGTTTTACTAAAACTACCATTACGAGAATTAAAATCCCTTACATCAAAGTTTTGATAATTAAGTGACAAAGGAAAGTCATCACTCGATGTAATATCAAGGTTTCCTAATATGTTGTCAGTAAAATCTCTTAGCTCAACTCTTATTTCTGCCATTATTCTATTGTTCTTTTAGCTTTGCTTTCTATATAATTTAAAGTACATCTCTGTAAGTTCTCATTGTCAAATGTAGTGACACTAGCATCCTTAATAACAACAGGAACATAGTAGTTTCTATTGAGTGTAGAATACCAACCCTTAGAATTAGGTATGTCTGTTTGATACTCTCTTACAACAATGTAGTCTATTTGTGTAATTCCCTCTACATCATCGTGATGAAGCAAAAACATTGGGGATATGTATTCAATACCTGTATATGCTGTTGATGGGTTATTTACGTTATTAGACTGAACAGCAGCAGTTGTAGAATGTCCTGTTACATAACCTCTAAATGTTTCAAACTCATCATTAGCAGTTTGGTCATATTGGTCTAGCGTAACATAATGTGCATTTCCAAAATTATCAGCACCCGTTGTGCTTATCTTTGTTGTTTTGTCGGCAGCATAACCCGTAAAACCAACATAATCAACACCACTACCATTACCACTACTTTTTATTCTAACCTCAATTTCATATATACTTTTTGGATTGTACTTAATGAACTTTTTGCTTGATGCCCAAATTGTGTCATTACCTGAATTATTACCTTTTTTAAAAGTTCTTGTTCCTGTAATATGACCATCAGCAGTTTCAAAGGCAGCATCAGTTGTAAAATCTCCCTCAACAGCATTCCAATTATTAGTAATATTAGATGTAGCAGCATAACCACTCCAATCCTCTCTAAACACTTCTTTGCCTATCCAACCTTTCTCTATCCATACATTTGGAGAAGCTAATAAATCCTCAAACATATCTTGCTCTCCAATTCCATAAGGTCTTGATATTGCTGTTCCTTCCTTTACAGCTTTTACCTTTGATTTTCTAACAGATGGATATTTGTCATCAGTAAGACCTGCAACTCTAGGAACAGTAGCTCCATAAGTTACGGGAGAACTAGCAAGATGATAAGGTGGTAAATCTCCTTGAAGAACATTGGTGTCACCCGTAGAGCTGCCTAATTGACCTCTAAACTCAGGGTATATACTTTGCTCGTAGGACATAGAAGATATGTTAATTCCTTCTGTAAATGCACCATCAAATGTGTAGCTGTCAATACCGCCTAATCTATTCTGCCAATGAAATCTAACACCATTAACTCTTTGTCTAGTGTGGTCGATATAATATGTAATATTTTCACCTATTCTATTGCCTGATGTATCTTCTGTATATAGTATATAGCTACCCACGTTTGAGAAATCAGTTAGTGCTTCAGAATTAAACCATTGTGCATCAGGTGTTTCTTTTATGTTTCTTGTTCCAACACCAACTTGAACTACCGATACTGTTGGTTCTACAACTCCTGACGATATGTTTGCAAATGAGTTTAGCTCCGAACCCGTATTACCACTACCATCAGTTGTATTATCTATCGTGATAACATAATCAAGTCCTGCTGAGTTAGTTATTGGACTTCCATTAAAATCATTAAATCTAACTTTTACTCTAGGATGGTCTGAGCCATTATCGTGAAATATAAAAGAAAGATACTCACACTCATCGTGACCTATTATTCTGTGATTTACAGGCTTTGTGGTAAGATACTTTTGTCTATTCTTTTCATACTCAGCATCGCAACTATGCTTATACAAAACATCTAATAAGTTTCCTTGAATTTGTGCTGATGCTCCGTTTAACAATTCATTCCCTATCGCTAAAAAATGTTCTTCCTCGTGCAATAGAGCTGAGTTTACAGCAGTTACATCTCCATTATCTTTTTCTGAAGCTGTGTCACTTGTTGTTAGAACACCATCTATTATTTCTTCTAAGAAAAACTCAACCTTAAATAACTGAAATGTATTTAAAGCCATTTGACCCATAGTAATATCCCTTCTAACATTATTGCTTGTATCGTGAGTACAAGGTCTTAAATCGTAAGAAACAAAATCTCTTAATATGCTTGATACGTCTATTGTGTAATAAAGGTAACTTGTGTTAGGACTTTCTGTATCAGCATAGTTAGGAATATCTATACTTGGCTGAACTCTAATATCAACTCTACGAGAACTATCTAATGTTTCATCAATATTTCTTGGTATTATAGATACCTTACAACTAGGGTATCTATTCCTATCAGTAGAATCTACCCTAGCGGTAAACTTTATAGGACTATAAACACTTTGAACTGTGTTTTTTGGTTGGTCTATTAAATTTAAGTTAGCCATTATATGTTGTATTTATGTTGTAAGTATTGTTGTATGTGTTGTATTGCTTCGTGTGATATGTCTTGATTAAAAACAATTAATTCTTGAATTTGACCATTAAAATTATTTAAAGATGATGTAGATGAACTGCTACCCAATGTTAAAGGTCTTTCTGTTCCATAATCACTTACAACATCCCAATCACTTTCATTATCGTGACCATCTTCTATTTGATTTACAAATATATGTACTCCTTTGTTATGCAAATCGTAACCCAATACTGCTGTTGTAGTTGAATCGCCATCAACAGCAATTATATTATCATTTTGTGCATCGTAGTGACTTACACTCCAAATGTAATCACTACCTGACAAAGAGCTTTCTATTGCAAATCTTTTGGTGTTTGTTGTGTCGTATTTCTTTGAAAGGAATGTTCCTCTTGCTTCATTCGACTTAGCAACCCAAATAATTGCGTGTTCGTGATATAAACCAACACCATTGTCTATGCCATTATTTATACAAGTCATAAAATTATTAACTCCATCAAATTCTAAATAAGGATAGCCATTATTTGTATTTTCGTATTTATATACAGGCTTATTGGCACTTGTTGTTTGTTGGAAGTGATTTCCATTACCACTTTGGTCAATCCACTTGTTAACCACCTCATTACCGCCATAAAACTCGGTTTTAACGCCCATATCTGCTTTTAGCCAAACTTTTGGACTATAAGCCGATACAAGTGCTTCATCAATAGCTAGAAGGCTGTGAGAGAACGCATTTAAAGTAAAAGTAAGCCTGACTTGTATCAACTTGTCGTTATACAACTCTTTTTCTCGTTCAACAGATATACTGTCAGGACTTAAAATTACTTCTTTGTTTGCATAGCTATCCAACACTCTTTGTAGCCAAGTCAATGCTTCTTGCTCCAACAAGCTAAATACTACATCAAGCGAACCTGCTTGGTTTTGATAGTATGGCTTAACGACTAAGCACTCAAAAGTATATTCTTCTTGCACATCGCCTTCCGTAGCAGGAAGTTCAGATGTTGGCGGTAAAACAACAAGTAATGGATAGTCATTGTTGTGATTCTCATTGATTTCATTCTCGTAACCAAATATGAAGCCACCGTTTATCCATTGTTGCTCAAACCTATCTCTTAATTCTCTAAGTTTAGTAAAACCCATTATTTTATTTGTTTCCTCTGTTCTTCATTAACAGCTAGTTCATAATCTCCTTTTGCAGTTTTCCAAGACAGGTATGTTAAAACCTTATACAACTTTTCATCTTTTACACTTTGCATAGCATCTTTACCATCTCTTGTAAATACTCCATCAAGTGCTAGGTCGTATAAGGTGTTCAGCCAACCAAATGGCTTCATTATCTTACTTGCCTTCGCTACTGCGATGCTTTTTGTTCCGCCATCTCTGAAAAGGTTTTTATAACGTTGATTGATGCCAAAGTTCGTTTGTTCAAAAAAAAACTGAACTCCCACACGATGTCCATTGTTAATCCACGAAATTTCTTCGCCTTTTCGTCAATATTGTCAAGGTCAACTTCCTCATCTACTTGTTTACACAATATTGCCATTTGTTCAGGTAAAATATCAAATCTACCGTTTTTTAGGTATTGTGTATTCAACTCCAACTGTTGACTTTCTATATAATCACCAAAAGTGCCTGTTCTAAGGAAATCCATAGGGAAATAGTAAATATCACCCTCAAATTCAAAATAGTCCATTCCTTTTGGCTTGTATTCCTCCATAATCTCGTTAAGACACTCAATTACTGCCATAACATCCTTCATTGGCACATTTGCCATTGTTTCCGCATCAATGCCTGTCATATAGATGAATAATTCCTTATACATCTTATTTTCCTGCATTATGTGGTATTTTGTCAAATCATTCTCACTATTTGCTTCTTCTTCTGTAATTTGATACTTTTTTATTATCTCATACACTCCGCAATAGTAATCAACGGTCATTTCCTCCCACTTGTTAGGAATATTGTATTCTTTGCTATTTATTTCTATATTTAACATTGTTCCATCTTTTTTATTTCGGCTTCATCTTTAATTAGGTCAGATAAACTTCCCACAACCTCCATTGTTGAGGTATATACGTTTTGAACGCATCTCTCAATAATGTCATCGTTTTCTTCATTTCTTAATCCTGCAAAGAAACCTAACGAAGTAAACATTGTCAAATTAGGAATAGCAAACATCCATTCCTCTAAATTGTCATCATTTAAGCCAATACCAACAAAATCATTGTGATACATCATAATATCCTCAAGTAACTCCTGAAAATCATCATATTTACCGCTATCAGCAGTTTCGGTTGCTACATATACCTGCTTTTGTATATAAATCAGGTAGTTGGTAACCATATCCTCGTGCTTGGCGTTTATATGCTTAAATTTCTCCATTTTTGCAAAATTAATTATTAGTATATGTTATCTGTCGCAGTTTTTGTGCAAATTTCAATTTTATAAGTGATTTATCCAAAAAATACTATTTTTTTACCCTTAAAGTGCTTATTTAGTGCCATTACAAGGCAATCAACCATATCATCGTGCCTTGCAGCAGGAAATTGTTGGCATTGCATCATAAATTCTTCGTTCCACGCACCCTTCAGTAGTGTTACTCTACCTACTTCAAGTGTTGGACTAACATCTTGCACTCTAGCCACCTTGTCTTTTGTTGGTGGTTTATCTTCTTTTACATTCAATCCTGTTTCTCTGATTAGAGTTTGCACAATGGATTTACCACTTGCTTTAGGCTCTACAAAGATTTTAGATTGACTTGAGTAGCCATTCTTCTCCACAAACTTGATAATATGCTTGATGAGGTCAGGAAATTCAAGTCTTACGTTCTGTACTGATGTTATTTGCCAAGTATTGTCAGCAAAAACGTATGCCATTAGTGCTGACGGGTCATTTTTCTCACTTGCTGTGTATGCAGGGTCGATTATAAAATTGACTACCCCTTCTTTTTGTTTTTCTTCTACCTTGAACCAAGATTTCTTAATCATCCCACTATTTGCAGGTGTTGGTCGCTGTTGTAGCTGTCCTGCATAGCCATAAGAGCCAAGTGCCGATTTATAGTCATCTAAAACTTCTTGTGAGAATCTTTCTTTCCAAAACAGACCATCTTGATATTGGTCAGCAAGGTGTGAAGGCTTTAAATCGCTAGAAAGTTCTGCGGGAATACATATGTGCTTATGTTTGTCAGGTGAGTTGAATAGAAGATAGCCACTTAGGTCATCTTCGTGTACTCTTTGCATAATAATTATCCTAACTCCCGTTGTTGGATTGTTAAGTCGTGAATACAATGTTGACTTATACCATTCGTTAGCATTTTCCCTTTCTATCTGCGAAGCTGCATTTTTTGGTGATGTAGGGTCATCGACTAGAATTATATCACCACCCTGTCCTGTTACCGAACCTCCAACAGATGTTGCCCTTCTTGAGCCTAAATAATTATTCTCGTATCTTGCTTTTAGGTTTTGGTCTTTTTTGATTTGGAATGTTTCTCCCCAATGTTTCTGATACCATTCGCTATTGATAATATCCCTTGACTTAGTTGCGTGTTCAATACTAATGTCTGCCGAGTATGATGCTGTGATAAACCTCATCTTAGGATATACCGCCCAACACCAAGCAGGAAACAGAACAGTAACGAGTAGTGACTTACTACTACGGAATGGAATATTAATAATTATATCCTTATCCTTTGGTCGATTATCTTTTATTCTTTCGGCTTCGGCTTGTAGTAAATCGCAAAGATATTTATGGTGAAAGTTTACTGATATGGGAACAGATGGTTCAGCAATCTCAAAGGCTCTGATGAAGAACTCATAAAACGATTTCTCGCATATAGCTTTCTCCATTGCCTGAAGTAACTGTTTTTTCTGTGCCTTATCCATCTATCTCAATGTAGTCTGCCAAGTCATCATCGTCATCGTCATCTCTTTCGAGGTTCTCCATCTTGGCTTTTAGTTCATCTAAGCTAACATTGTCATCTAACTTGATTTCTATCTTTCTACTATTCTCCGCTTTGATTTCCGTTGATTGTAGTTTTGGCATTGCGTAGTTTAGCAATTTAGCTATGGCATTGATATATGCTTCGGGGTTCTTCGCCGATAGCTTTTCAAGGGCATCCATAATATTTACCTCCTGTCCACTAAGAGCATTGGCAAGTATCTCCCTTGTTATCTTTGTGGTCTTAGTTATACTACCCTTTCTTCTACCCGTGCCATTGTGATGACCAAAGGTTCTTTTGGGTGTATAGTTTTCCGTGTTAGGTAACTTTTCTTTTTCGTCACTCATAATACAAAGCTAAACAAAATAATAGTAATATACAAATAGCTTTAACCTTAGCTTTATCTTTAGCTTTATTATGTAGGGTACGTTATACCCTTCACGTACCCTTCATTAACCCTTTAATCTATAAAATAGACTTTTAAAATTTTTTTTGTATTTTTTTTACCTATATTTTTGCATTTCGCACTACTTTTGCGAAAGATTGTCTTTTATTTTTACTAACTTGCGAAGGTTTCTAGCAACGCTGATTAAACGTACTCCCTAAATAACATAATCCATACGTATAAAATAATCTAATCATTACGTATAATACTACTAAATTATAAAATTGGATTGCATTTTGTTGTAGTTATGTAGATGTGCATAAGTATATGAGTATATATATTTGACGG
>Ga0208162_1001787_pt1 | contig 10894 bp, 25 predicted proteins | sample CB_VirMetaG_4_FD_184539 | JGI IMG/M metagenome (GOLD analysis project Ga0208162, IMG submission 184539) | Freshwater to marine saline gradient viral communities from Chesapeake Bay - CB_1508_1M Viral MetaG (SPAdes) (version 4) | ecosystem: Environmental > Aquatic > Marine > Coastal | place: USA... | reverse complement strand
AGTCGTAAGTCCTTACACCAGAACGACTTACGTCAATTCTAGAAAACTTTGAAATTCTCCCCCGAATAGCTGGTCGCTGGGGTTGCAAGGTGCCGATATATAAAGTACAATCCCCGTATAACAACAACGACATGAGAAAAGGAAAAAGCAATGTTCAAGCTGACCAAATCTGAAAAAGTGGTTTTCGGCAAGCTGGTTTCCCAGGGCAACGACCTGCACGTCGATGGTTCTGGCTGGCACTTCAACGAGATGGTTTTTGAATCTTTTCGGGAATTCTGGAAATTCTGTCAAGATCAGCTTGACAAATGACGATCACTATAGTACAATACAAGCATAAGAAACAACAACAAGAAGAAGGAAAACAAGATGAGCTACCGAATGTACATGGCAATTGAGAGAGACAAGCAACTCAAGGCGATTGACCGATATCGTCGGGCCAACGTCAAGAGCGTCGAAGAAGCCGAAGCGTTAGAATCACGATACTGGAAACAGTACCGTGAGGACGATTCAGAAAAGAATCTGCGGCTGATGTACTGGTCTCGCTCCGTCGCACTAGGTGCGAAGCTTGTACACGGCAAGGCTACTCGCTGGGTAGAAATTCCCAAGGATGACGAATACGAGCATCAGGATAAGATTGAAGCGATGGGCTTTGATGTTTAGACAACGCTTGAGTACTTCCAACAATCACAGAACGCAGAGGCTGAGTTGTATTAGCCCATCCACACGCCTAGGGGCACACAGGGGAAGGGACATAAAGCCTTACTGTATAAGGACTTATGACTCGCCCCGCCCCCCGGCGAAGCCGTAAACCCTTACTGTATAACGACTTACGGCAATGTTGAGAAACTTTGGAATTCTTTACGGAATAGCTGGCCGTTGGGGTTGTGGTGTGACGATATAGAGGGTACAATTCGCGTATCACAAATCTTTTCTTTTGGAGGTGTTGAGATGGATTGGGATATTCAGTGTGACGAGTTGCAGGCTTGCGAGGACTACGCCGACTGGATGTGGTTCCGTGAGCAGGAACGACAGGCCGCTCTGGATGCAGAGCAGGACATCTGTCCAAGCTGTGGGCAGATTGGCGGCGAGTACACGCCGACTTTGGGTTGTTGTGCATACTGCTAGGCCGCAAACCCTTATGGGATAAGGACTTACGGCTCCCGCCGGGGGCCGGGCAAGCCCTAAGTCCTTACGCCACAACGACTTACGACAACTTTGGAAAACTTTGAAATTATTTGCAGAATAGCTGGCCGTTGGGGTTGTGGTGTGACGATGTAAAGTCTATAATACGCTCATAACAAGTCAATCACTTTTGGAGATGTAGAGATGAACAACCTGCTGAACAAGATCAACGCTCAAACGAAGTTCTCAAACGGATACACAGCTTCAGTTGTGTACTTTCCAGAAACTGACGAGCATGAAGTTGCAGTGCTGTACAATGGGAAGCTGGTGTATGATACGCCAGTGACCAACGACGTTGTTCGCTGTTCTTCGGCTCATGAGGCTTTTGAAATTGTTTCCGAAATTATGATGCTTCCGAAAAGAAACGCTTGACATTGCGTTTCTGGATTGTATAATAGAGAAAATCAATCACCTTGTTTTGCGGAGTTGACATGAACTACGATTCGACCAAGCCGTACTGTGGATTTGAAAGTGCCGAAGCCCTGATCGCTGATCTGGCACAGGCGTTCAGGGATGCGATTGTTGTTCCGAATGAGTGGCTCCCTGAAGAATATCACAACCGCAAGCAGTGGGAATCCGGGAATCTCCGCGATCTTGACGGCAAGGTGTTCGGGCCTACACTTGCACAGATTGAGAAAACGCATCAGCGTCTGTATGGTGAGCGTATTCAGAAGCATAACGAAGAAGCGGAACGAGAAGCCCGGATTCAACGGTATGCCGACCAGTACGCCGAAAGTGAATCGTTTGAATATGAAGTGAATGAGGATAAGCTATACAGAAACGAGGTCGCGTTCTGTTCAGCTTCACAACTTATCGACCAAGACGACATTGAAGAGGAGAGATTCTTTGGCTAAGGTTGTTTGCACCGCTGTAAGGCCGTCAACTCAGTCTAGTATTCAAGTTGTGTTGCCTGATGAAGTTGTCGAAGAAGTAGAAAAGTCCGGCGACATTACCAAAGCCACCGGCTGGATTGGTAACGAATTCAACTGGCAATTTATTCCAATGAAATATGAGGTACAACAATGTTCACAGTAGCAATCGCTATCATTCTATCACTGACACCAAAATCGTACACGCTACCGGCAAGGCACTTTGACTGGAACGAATTCCATTATGTGGAAACTAAGCCAGTGCCAAAGTCTACCGCTAAGCCTAAGTTCATCAGACCGATTTATATTCCTGATGCGGCTAAGGTTAAGCGTCCCATTTATACAGCGGCACCGCTTATCACTAGCGATTCGATCACTATTGATTGCGGGCCACGGTTTAACTAACTGATCGGGGATTGCATTTAAGCTCCATGCCTGTGCAATTAAACACTGAATTAACAGTCGGTTTCCCCGTTCTTTCTTATTGCCGCAAGTCCTTGCCCCGTAAGGAGTTAGGGCTTGCCCGGCCCCCGGCGTGAGCCGTAAGTCCTTTGATACCAACAACTTACGACGATTCAGAAAAAAGAAAAAAAAGATAAAGATCACTCTTGACAATGCCGATAGATATTGTATAATAGAGATGTGGACAGCGGGGCGGCGAGGAACCGCCTGACGCCATCACGGTTAAATTCACATGCTGCTGCGGTGGTATGTGTACGTCAGTAGACTGGTAGGAAATCCAGTGAATACCGCTGTTCACTAATCACGGGGTGCCCGTGTACAACCCAACCCTTACGGGTAACGCGGCAAATGTACAGTCAGCGAATGTACAGCCCAAACCATAAAGATAATGCCGCGAATGTACAGTCAGCAAAAAGTCGAAAAACACTAAAGTTTGCTCTTGACAATGCCGATAAAGATAGTATAATAGAGTCATGAAGAACAAAGCGCCGCTGTAAGGCCGTCAACTCAGTCTAGCATTTAGGAACTACCATGTTTGATTCAGACCACGAAGTCATAAGCCAAGCCCTGCTTATGTGGAGAAACTACATCCAGACCGGCGACCCGGCTGTATCTGCGGGAGATGCGGTGCGGTGCGGCCAGCGCCAGTTGGTGAAGCCCCTCGACTCCTACCAGACCCAGTTCATTCTAAGACTAGAAGAATTGGCCAGCAGTCAGGCCCCTTAACTATTTGTCAAAACTTCGGAAAGTTCTTCAAGATTATTCTTGACAGTGCCGATAACGTCAGTGATCACGGGGCCGGAACCAGTGATCTAACCACTTGAAAACGCACACAAGTCCGGCTCCCGTGCATCACATTGTTATCGGGCAAGTCAATGTCACATCCAGCGATCCAAAAAGCAAAAGACATAGTGTCGGCAAGTGAATGGGAAGGCGATATGCGAGTGAACATGACGACGATCCTTGGTGCTGGCCGAGTTCTGGCGAAGCGTGTCGATGAATTGGAAAAGGCAGTCAGGTTGGCAGAAGCACAGTACATGGGATGCGGCGGCAGACTGACACCGGCAGAAGTCGTTGGCTCAATGCGGAAGATTTTGAATGACGTTTTGTAACGATAACTATTGTATAATAGAGATGTCAACACGGGGTTGACACTCACAACTGTCCTGAAAGGGGAAAACGATGAAAATTACGCAGATTGTTGAAGCTGGCGAAGTGAAGACCTTTTACATGTCTTCTTGGAGTGACAATCAGGTGGAACTGACCGTTGAGGGTGGAGAAATCAAAATATCCCTGCCTGAAAGTGTCATGAAGCGTATGCATAAAGAGTTTGGTGAAAAGCTCACCGCCCTCGCAGAAAAACGCTTGACAGAAGCGAAAGAAATGGTAGAATCTACACAGGAGGATTCTGATGAGTAATCAGATGCCGCTTATCAAAGCGGGAACGGTTTTGTCGATTGGCACCGTAAAGTCAATCGAAAACGATTGTGTGCGACTGGTTTTCAAGGGTAATGAGTTTACCGCCAGTTTTGCAGCAGTGGAAAAAGTTTTTTTTGAGGAGAATTGATCTATGGCTACGCTTGCAACGAACTTCGTGAAGGGTCAGACACTGACGTGCAAATATCCAAAACATGGGAGGATGAATATTCTCAAACGTCACACCGGCACGATTAAGGCTGTTGGTTGCTCAGTAAATGGCATTTATGCCACCATCCATCAGGCAGATGGCACTTACCGCTCACTTCTGTTGAGCAAGATGATTGATCCCGTCGCTTCCTGACGCGACTTCGTTGCTGGGGAGTGGTGGTGTAGCCACTCCCCTTTTCTAACGTGTAAAAACAGGAGTGTAAAAATGGATCAGTGGCAGGAAGATGAACTGTACGGCGGCGTGGTCGATTGGGATGAACACTATGACCAAGACGACGTGAGAGCCGCAGAAGAAGAACTTTCATATCTGGAAAATTTTGACTGGACAGACGATGAGTACGAAGACGAAATCGACTATTGAGACCGCCGCCGTTTTTGCTTGGGTGTCAGGCTGTACACTCCTGATCATCATGACTTGAAACACCTCCTCGCCATAAGTCCCTATGTCATAACGACTTAGGGCTGGCGGGGCGGGCCGGGCTTGCCGTAAGTCCTTACAGAACAACGACTTACAGCGATCTCAAAAAACTTTCAGAAAACGATCAAGTTACCGATTGACAATGCCGATGATTATTGTATAATAGGGGTGTAACGGGGAACGATACTAAAAGGGGAAAATGATGGAAAAAGTCGCACACTACGCTTGGCCGGGTGGATACCCATTGTTCTACTATGTAGAATCTGACGATGGTAGGTTCCACAGTTGTCCATCATGTGTAAATCAGAACCGTATCGGCAAGAATGTCGATTGTTGTAAGGCGTATATCAATCATGAGGATGATACGCTTTTCTGTGAAGTTTGTGAAAAGCAGATTGAATCTGCTTATGGGGATTGACATTCAAGGCAAGGATGCTAAAATGACGATACCTAAAGAACAAGTCTTTCAAAGGGCAATGGAAATGAGCAACAAGAAACCGCGAGTTCAGGTTAGTCGGGAAGTGTTGGAGCATATCAACCCCTCGAAAAAGGTTCGCGTGTATCGTAACCTGCACAAAGGATGTCTGAGTGTTCAGCAAGGTGGTCTTGTCAAGTGCCACACCGACAACGTAGTGTTGCGGGATTTCAAAACAATCGTAAACCTGAAGGGGCAAGAAAGAGTCCGGCGAGAGAAAGCAAAGAATGTCCACGCTTTTATTGAAGGGTTTGTGATTGATGCTAAAGAAACTTGGAAAGGTATGCTTGACTTTGGATGGGGTAAATGTTATTATAACCCCTACCAAACGGACCACTGGACGGACCCGGAAACGGGTGGATATATTCAATCTGGAGAGTTTGCTGATGTCGCTCCTGATAGCGTTCTGGTATACAATTATCTATATCGTGGGACTGTTGGAGTATAAAGGGGGAAAATGATGAAAGACATTATCGTAGAATTTAGTGGTTGGGTTCGCATAGCGCCTTGGAAAGTTGTCTTTGTGTGTATTGGCTCTGACAAGCCATATATCAACGGTGAACAGTGGCTTGCTCTTGATAAAGATGCTCAAAGCGATTATATTCTTGAAGATGTGATTGCGGCACAGCGAGATTGTGACGGTGGAAATTACAAACACATTGACGTTTTTGAAGATGACACACCTTAAAATGGATAAAGGGGTTGAAGATGAGCAACAAAGTATCTTATGATTTTTCTATTGATAGTGTCGTTGCGGTTGACGCCCCGATTGGGACCGATCCAGACACCCTGATCGAAGAGGCGAAGCAGAAGCTAATTGAAAGGATAGAAGAAGGAGATATAACCTTTTTGTTTGAAAATATCTTCGATTCTGAGACTGGCGCCTACGACGAAGACTGGTCGAATTATACGAGATAAGTAAAATCCCTCACGATGACTCAGCGTAAAGCTCTGTTGCTCAATTCGCTGAGAGTCTTAGCCGTAAGTAATGGCTGAGCGTGTTGCTGGGAACTCCCGGCGACTACTGATCAGACGCTTATATTACTTCGTCCATGTGGGTTTGGCCTCAACTCCCACTCGCGACGTAAAAAGAAAAAAAACAGGCGTAGCCCTTCCAGTTTCAGCAGGTTTTGATTACCTACGTTAGCAAAGCAAAACCGCTCCCGGTGCACGAAAGTCTTAAAGGTTCCACGCAAGTGAGTTCCGCCGGGGTTATAGCCCCTGTAGCATAATTGGTGAATGCCCTGATCTCATAAATCAGTCAATGCCCGTTCAAATCGGGCCGGGGGCACTAAAACCCATGATTTGGATTATGTTCTTCAGCGTGACAGTTAAGACATAATAAAACGCACTTTTCAAACTCATGAGTTAGATCAGACATTTTGCGGTTAGAAAGATTTCTTGCGTCCAATGGAAAAGATTTTTTTTGTGGGTCTAAGTGATGAAAAGAAAGTGCCGCTCTGTTTTTACAGTACCCACACCTTGAACATTTCCCTCCAGACAAATTTAAAAAATGGGCTTTTCTTTTAGCACCTCGAATTTGTTGTTTTTCGTAGCAGTTAATTTGATGCGCCCTGCCCTTACAAGTTGATGAACAGTATATCCTTTTCGGGCCTGTGGGCTTCTGAGTGAATAAATTGTCACAAATTTTACACTTGTCCATTGTTTTACCTTTTTCTATAGATTATGAATAACATCATAATACTATACACCAAAAAACGGTTTTGAGTATAGTTTACTCATAATCCGTTGGTTCCCGGTTCGAGTCCGGGGAAATCCACTGGCGACTCTTTCTTAACCGCTGTAAGTCCCTATGTCGTAAAGACTTAGGGCTGGCGGCGTCCCCCCGGCAAGCCGTAAGTCCTTACGCCGCAACGACTTACGACAATTCCAAAAATCTTTTCCTTTTTTCCTGAAGTTGCTTGACTTGGAATGCCGATATGATATAATAGAGCCAACAACGAAAGGGAACGCATGAAACTTATTGAACTGGCACAAATCAAGCTGGCAAAGCAGGACCGTAGTTTGTCACAATCTGACGCGGTTTACCGCGCTGGCTGGGATGCTTGCGGAGAGTGGACATGCGCACTATGTGGACGCATGATCGGTAAAAATCTGAATGGTGATATGCCTTTCTGGCTTGCGAAAGAGCATTCAAAGAATTGTCAGAATTTAGATTGACATTCGCGGCGAGTATGGTATAATTGAGTCTGACAAGCAACGTTTCTTCTGGAGGTAGTGTTAATGTTCTCGAAAGCAAATGCAAAACTCGAAGGTCTTGCAAAGGTTCCGGCTCTGGCTCGATTCCTTGAGCATTGTCGCAAGGTTTATTCGTTTGATCTACTCAGCGGGCATTCGTGTCCGTTTGCTGAAAAGTGTCTGTCTAAAGTCAAGATGGCCGATGGCAAGCGTAAAATTCAAGACGGCCCAAAGACGGAATTCCGTTGTTTCTCTGCTTCTCAAGAGGTAGTGTACACAAACACATATAACCGACGTAACGACAATCTGCAAAGTCTTCGCGGCTTGTCGATGTCTGGTATGGTCGATCTAATTTCAAGTAATCAGCCGAAAAATCTGGGCATTGGTCGCGTTCATGTTGCTGGCGATTTCTTCAATCGCGACTATTTCAACGCATGGTTGCAAGTTGCTATTGACAATCCTGATCGTTTGTATTATGCCTACACAAAGTCTCTGCCTTACTGGATTGACAGACAATCCGACATTCCTTATAACTTCGTTCTGACTGCTTCTCGCGGTGGACGATGTGATAACTTGATCACTAAACACGGACTGCGTGAGTCTGTTGTTGTCTACAGTGAACAGGAAGCCAGTTCTTTAGGTCTGGAGATTGACCACGACGACAGCCACGCTGCAAATCCCGACACCCGTGAACAAAGTTTTGCACTTCTGATTCATGGCGTACAACCGGCAGGTTCTGAGGCTGCTCAGGCGATCAAAGCCCTTAAAGATGCGAATGTTCAGTTCTCGTATTCAAGAAAGGGTAAGGTGAACGTCTGATTCATATACTTGTTCTATTGTGCATCTCGATGCTTGTACACCAATTCGGAGAGGATTTCTAAAATTTCTTAAAACCGGGAATCGACCTAAGTTCTTGTGCCGCAAGGACTTAGGGCCGACCCGGCCCCCCCGGCGAGCCGTAAGTCCTTTGATACCAACGACTTACGGCGATCTCAAAAAACTTTCAGAAAAACTAAAGGCGAGGGGTTGACGTGGCCGATTATTATTGTATAATAGATGAGTAACAACCAAGACCGCTTGAAAGGGTTTGAGATGATTGTTTTGAAGGATGCCGTGAGTGTTGGCTGTGCGTACTGTTTGGAAGTCTACACCTTCGAGTGTAGCACTAGTGGCGTTATCGCGTGGCAAGCTGGTGAGTTGATCCAGAACGCTCTGCCTGAGCTGTCTGCCGATCAGCGTGAACTGATGATTAGTGGCACTTGCGGCAAGTGCTGGGATAAGATGTTCCCGGAAGATTTTGAAGATTAGGACTTGACATCTCGCGTCGGGATGTTATAATAGAGAAAAGCCGCATCGGTTTGTGGCTGGTTTAGTTTCCTTGTGAAAGGGTTTGAGTATGACTTCTGTTTCTGTTTCCACTGTTGATTCTGTCAAGTCGAAGTTCGATTTTACAGTTGACAAGTTTCCGCTGGCTGGTCCAGACGGGTTGAAGACTCCGCTGTACGGACTGTTCAGGTCTGACACGATGGAGTACGTTGGTAAACCGTGTTCAAAGAATTACGTTGCTCACCAGAGCGACGACGTTCTGGCACTGGTGGAATCCGCAGGCGAAGCCTTTGACGGTGTAGCCGATGTTCAGTGTCACTTCCGCGACGGGCATTATGTGTCTATCGCTCCGAGTCGTGACCAGCGACGTGCCATTTATGGCACTGCCGATAACATCTTCCCGCGTTTCATTGTGAACGCCGGTTATGATGGTCGGGCTTTCAGTGCCATCATGGGTTTCTACCGCGATGCGTGTAGTAATCTGGCGATGATGCGTCAGGTTTCTGGAACTTCGGTTTCGATTCGTCACGGTTCCGGTTTGCGTGGAAAGATGGACGATCTGATTCAGACGTTCAGTGTTCTGCGTGAGTCGTGGGCTACGCTTGGTGATGTGATTGCCGAGCTTCAAAGTCGTGAAGTTCGCATGACTGACTTTCTGGATCAGATTTACGGTCAGCCTGATCAAGACTCGAAACGTGGAGTGACCGTTCACAAGAACCGGACAGAAGCGATCTTCCGTCGCCTCAGTCGTGAACGGTTTACCACTGGTCGCGGTGCGATGGACTCTCAGTTCAACGTATCCGCATGGGAAGCATATAATGCTGTGCAGGGATATGTTCAGCATGACGCTTCCCGTAAAGGCTCGCCGTCTGAGTTTGCTCGGGTTATCTCCGCTGCAAATGATGCGGCAGTCAAGAAGGCAGAGACGCTTGCTCTCGCAACGCTCACTGCCTAGTTGTTCCCCTTTCACCTGTACAGTCCCGGCAATCGCCGGGGCTGTACTCTTGTGAGGGAGTGCAATGACTCACATTCTTGTCCTTTTGTTTATCTCGATACTTGTGCATCAGTTTGGCGAAGATTTTTAATTTTCTCAAAACCGGGGATCGACCTAAGTCCTTACGCTGTAAGGGTTTAGGGCCGACCCGGCCCCCGCCCATCGCCCTAAGTCCTTTCATACCAACAACTTACGTCAATTATTAACTACCAACCACAACTCCTTATTCCCCAAAGGTTTACATTGACAAACGTAACATCATATGGTACAATAGGTTACGAGCAGCCCCGAATAGATGTACATGCGTTCAGGTGTACGGCGGTTCAGGTGTACAGGCGACCAGTGTGCATGTGTCCAGCCCCAACTGTCCCCATCGCCACTGATATAAGAGCCAGCGAAAATTCGTCCACTTGTCTTTCCTAAACAAGCAGCATCGAAACTTTTATAACAGCCAGCGAAAAATGCCAAAAATGATTCAATTTCGTCTTGACAAATGCCGATATAGATGCTATAATAGAAAGGAAGACGGGGTTCAAAACAGCATCTCTTAACGGGATTCAGGGCTATACCCCTTCTTCTTACGCCACTGTAGCCCAATAGGCAGAGGCATCGGACTTAAAATCCGTCCAGTGTGGGTTCGAGTCCCACCGGTGGTACTAGCATTCTGGGTTCAGGATGTCATCTCTTAACGGGATTCAGGTTCATACCCAGTTTGCCCTTTGGCTTCGTAGCTCAATAGGATAGAGCAACGGTCTTCTAAACCGTAGGTTACAGGTTCGAGTCCTGTCGAAGCTATTTGTCTTACCTTACCTTTAAACATCGCCGCTTATAGTAGAGCCAGCGAAAAATCGGAGTTTAATAAATGAGTAAAAAGCATGAAATCTTGAACAACGAGGCCCGCCGCACCATATGGCTGAACCACATTAGAAACAATCGAAAAGATCTTGAGAATGCCATTGACATGTATCATGAGGCATGGTATAATATAAGAAATCAAATGGCAGAAGGCGGCGCTGAACTAACGCCGGATGAACTTAAAGAACTCACAGAATTTATCGAAGAAACCTTTTTGATTCTAGATGAGGAAGAAAATGACTGACAAGGAACTACTGGCAACTATTGCGCGGCAATTTGATTATCTGGATACAGATGATGCATCATCATTTGAGACCGTAATCTGTAAACTCCTTGTAGAACACGGGTATCTTACAGTTGAAGATAACGTAGATCCTCTCATGCCGGATGATATCTTATATTCAGAGTATAGATTTAATTCTATGTGTCCAAAGGGATAGGGCGTGTCTTTCCCTATCTCTAAGGGT
>Ga0208162_1001786_pt1 | contig 10897 bp, 13 predicted proteins | sample CB_VirMetaG_4_FD_184539 | JGI IMG/M metagenome (GOLD analysis project Ga0208162, IMG submission 184539) | Freshwater to marine saline gradient viral communities from Chesapeake Bay - CB_1508_1M Viral MetaG (SPAdes) (version 4) | ecosystem: Environmental > Aquatic > Marine > Coastal | place: USA... | reverse complement strand
TCAGTTATTTGTTTCCACTCACATTCAAAATCTTCACAGGTATAATCATACTCTTGAAAGGTCCCTGCGTTAATGCCCGTTTCCATTCCCATTAGTAAATTTAATATCTCTTGTTGCGTCTTTAAGCTTTTCAACATCTTTTTTTAACTTTTCAATATCTTCTCTAGCTGCTTCCAACATAACTTTAACGTGTAAGTTTTCATCTAACAACTGTTGTTGTTTTTCTGTATCTTCGGCCAGGGCTTCTAACAAAAAGAATTGTTCTTTGTCAACAGGTACTTGATCTGCTTTTTTTAATAAATCTGCTTCCATTAACTGAAGTCTTGTCTCTAAAGTATTAATAGTATTAGTCATACCAATATACATATAAACTGCAAAACCTGCCGCAGCTATTAATGAACCAATAGTTTTAATATCTGTTTTTACAGATGTGTCTTCAGTTATCTTGGACATTATTTATAAAAGCCTTTAAAGACCCAGTCTATAAATTTTTGCCATTGTTTTTTAAACCAGTTAATCATCTTTTTTCTCCTTAAGTTCGTAAAAGAAGTCGTCCGTATCAGCGGTCCTCCATTTACGGTTATCTTCAACATTCCATTCAGAAGTCTGCACTTTCCAATCAGGCACTTCATCCTTCACAGTAAATGAAGGTAAGTTCCATATGATTCGATTGTTTGGCTGGGCCGCATAGTTGCCGTCGTCTAAAGCAAGTATGTGCGCACACTTATGTTCGTGCGGGATCTCTGAATGATCAGTGTCAAGTATATTACTATCAGGATGTGCAAAGTCAACAGTAAATAAATATTTACCGTGATGCCATTTTTTATCTTTGCCTATATATTTTCCAGATGCAGGACCTAAAATATCCCAATGAGTAACAGCAGGATAATAACTGAAAGAATTCCAAAGCTCCAATTCATCAAGTCGTCTGGTGGGAACTCTTGCTGGGTCATATCCTTTTTGAATAAACGCGCTAATAGGAAGGCGATAAAACACTGCGCCGTTTTCCATAATAGCGTGAAATAATATAGCCCTTCCTGTGAGAGCTGATAAACCAAAGATAATGCAGTTTTCAACTTCTCCTTGATGTTTTTTAAGATCGTATAAATATTCTCTACGAATTTGACAATATATCGGTGGTGTGTTCGCATTTAAATAAGCCATTCATTAATGTATTTCTCCCCAATTTCTACCTTTTTCATAATCAACTTTATTAGGGACCTCTAGTGTAATTGCTTGTTCCATAATGTCAATTATTTTAACAGCCATCTCATTTGAATCTACTGAAATATCTAACTCATCGTGTATTTGTATGTGAGGTAAAATTCCATTTTCATATAAAGCTACCATTGATATTTTTGTCATATCAGCTGCTGATCCTTGAATTAATTTATTAAGTGCTTTGTAAGTAAATGCTCTATTAATTCCTGGTCCATACTCTCTCAATGCTTCTTCGTGTGGTAATGGTTTATGTATTCCAAATGTAGCAGGTTGCCACAGATCAAATCTACAACGTCTACCACCATACGTTCTAATCTTACCAGAATCTTGTGCTCGTCTTGATACTTGATCCATTAATTGTTTTACAAAAGGTACTCTTTGATTATATTGTTTAAGAAGTTTTTCTGCTGATTCTTTCATCAAACCTAATTCAGCCATAAGTTTATTTTTACCCATTCCATACATCAAACCTAAGTTAATTGTTTTAGCTTGACTTCGTGGTATGTCAGCCATCTTTGCAACCATACCGTGGAAGTCTGCGCTTCCTTTTTTATATTCTTCTACAAATCCTTGCACACCTTCTAATCTTTGTAATGATGCATAATGTACTAATAGTCTTGGTTCTTGTTGATTGTAATCAAAACAGGCCCAATGACATCCATCTTCAGGTATGAAGATTGATCTGATCAGCGGTCCTAGTTCCTTGTTTCGTGCAGGTATTTGCTGCAGGTTAGGATTAGACATACTAAATCTTCCGGTAATCGTACCACCTTGGTCAGATCTAATTTGATTTATGTCTGCGTGTATTCTTCCTTTGTGAGCAAACTTCATAATCGAATCTATGAAAGTAGAATGTGCTTTGTTAACCTCTCTAGCTTTTGATATTGATTTAGCCAATGGATGTGGATGACTTGCTAAAAAGTTTTTAGTAAATGATGGCGCACCTTTTTCAGTACGATCATAAGGTAAGTTAACTTTGTCAAATGCTTTTGCTACACTTGCGGCTGCCATAATTTGTACGTCAAATCCAGCAATATCTTTTATTTCTTTTAAAATTTGTTCTTCCTCTTTAATCAATTTTAGTTTAATATTTTGTGCTTTTTCTACATCAACTCTTACACCTTTAAATCTCATATCAACTAAACAAGGAAACAATTTAGTTTCAACTTCAAAGATGTCCCACAAATCTTGATTAGTTAATTCTAATTTCATTCGTTGCCAAAGTTTTAAAGTTACTTCAACATCTCGTTCTGCATATGCACCAACTGACATTGCAGGTAATCTCCACATATCATTCTTTGCATCAACTCCCCATTCTTTTGCAGACTCTTGTAATTCTGTTTCATTCTTACCTATGCCAACATACTCTTTTGCTAAAGAATCTAAACTATATCTTAATCTATTTTCATTAACCAAAGATGCTGCTATCATCGTATCTACAATTTCTCCTCTTATGGTTAATCCCAGGGATCTTAACCAACATACGTCATACATAGCATTATGGAATATCTTTATAGCAGGGCAGTTTAATACCTCTTGAATCCATTTTAAGACCAGATTTTTGTCCATATTGCCACCACCCTCGTGTCCTATAGGGAAATAGCCAGACCAGCCCTCTACGGCTACGCCAAAGCCTACTACGTGCCCTTTTCCTATGATACTTCCTGATCCCATCTTAATTAGGTCCGGATCGTAGGTTTCTAGGTCTATTGCTATCTCTCTAGCTTCAGCTAGATTAGGTAGTTCTTCAGGTGGAGTCCATTCCGTCTGTGGTCTAAATATTAAAGGTATTTGTACTCTACTCATAATCTCTCTCCAATATCATTTCTAAATAGTGAATTGCTTTCTTTATATCTTCAGCACCGTTTTTATTTTGGTGTCTACAAATGTACTTAATAGCGTTCCCTTCGCAGAAAAGTAACTTATTTTCATTTATAAAGTATGCAGGTTCAACAGCCATCTTATAATGTTTGCCACCTACTTGTTTTTCAAGTGATGAGTATTTAACTTCCTTAAACATATTTTTATCCGTCATAGTATGAATGCTTTCTCAAAGTTTTTTGGTTCAACGATATGTAATTCTTTTTTAACTCTTGTTGTTGCAACATAAAATAATCTTCTAGTTTCATCTGGATTCTTTTCATTACTTATTGTTGCTGCTTTAGTTAAATCAGAAATGATTAATACGTTATCTTCTTCACCACCTTTGGCTGCGTGCATTGTAGATAACCGTATTCTTGGGTCTTTATTTATTTGTTCACCTTTTGCCAACATATTCCTAATGTAGTTCTCTTCTATGGTAGAAATTTTTTGAAAAGTTTCGTACCACGCTCCTATCTTTATCAGACCGTGATGATTTTTGCAATCTTCAATTGTGTACTTCTCTTCTGATCTTAATGTTTTAACTTGATGAAATCCTGGTGCAACTGATGGTCCTAAGAAACTGTATATGTTTTTAATTTCTAAAAAACTTAAAAGACTACCATTTCTCCATTGCTCCCAATTATTGATTGCAAGAAGCAGCTCCAAAGGTATTGAGTTTTTACCTTTGTGTGTGTAGTACCAGCCTTGTAATTCACACAAGTCTTTAACGTCTTCTAAGAAGAAGTGTGAAGTAGCTAATACAAGCCATTTTCCTTTTGACATATCGACTTGTGTAACATCAGTATAATACTTTAATACGCCTCTGTCTGCTTTTGGTTTGTATTGTTTTTTATACCTATTTTGCACATTATTTATGATTCTTTGTGATAATTCGTGAATAGGACCCCCTGGTATTCTGTATGATACATTCAATGTTTGTATGTTATCTACCTCTTCTTTTAATGATACAAAGTGACTTATGTCTGCACCAGCCCATTCAAATATTGCTTGATCATCATCACCTGCAATATAAGTCTTTTCAGATTTATTCCACATTGATTTAACCATTTGCCATTGCACAAATGATAAATCTTGTGCTTCATCAATAAATAATACTTTAAACTTTGGTGATAAATCTTTTTGCGTAAACTCTATGATTAGATCAGTAAAGTCTTTCATCTTCTTTTGTTTTTTAAACTCAGTTAACTCTCTATCCAATAAAATTAATGTATCTCTTTCAATGTCTATGGTGTGTAAATTTTTATCATACTCCTCTAAAACAGATATGCCTCTTACTCTTGCATTGTTTATCACTCTTAAATAAGGACTATCTACATTAAAGATTCCATCTTCATCAGAATATTCTGCATACTTTACAGGTATGCCAAACTTTTCTCCAAACTCTCTGTAGTCTGAATTATTCATAATCATTTCTTTCTTTACGCCTAGTAGTCTAAATGCAAAGGAATGTAGGGTTCTAAAGTAAATTAATTCTTTTGATGCATCTAGGTTAAATCTTTTTGATGCTCTGTCTATTGCTTCTTGTGCAGCTTTTCTAGTAAATGAAAAATAACCAATCTCCTTTGGTCTTATTCCGCTTTGTAAAAATTCATCAACTAAATTTAATAATGTAGTTGTCTTACCTGTTCCAGGTGGTCCTAATATTATGGTCTTCATAAACTAAAAATGATTTTCTTGGTACTTAACTTCAGGCATTGAAGGTTCTTGTTTCTTCATTGCTTTAATTTTAATTACGTGAATGCTATGAATTCCTATTCGCATTCTAGGTTCAGCCTCAAAAAAACTTGATTGTTTAATTAAATTACCTGTTTCATTTTTATTCTTTTCCCAATTATTTCTTTTTGCAAAATTAAAGAAGTCATCCAATCTAAAATATGTAAATTGATTATCATCATCTGTCCACGCCATACGATTAAGTATATCTTCTTTCCTTCTTGCCATTGCACGATTAGTCGTAAACTCCAATATTAAACTAGTAAGTTGAGTATTTTTATCTAACGATTCCAAAGGTGCAATGACAGTAGGAGGCATTAGAGGTTTTAGAAAAACTTGTCTCCAGTCTTGTGCTTTCATAGTAGGTATAATTAAATTAGATTGATCTAAACACGCTTTAGCAAATTCAACTTGTGAATAAAGTTGTTCTGTATTTAATTCTATTCGTTTACCATCTACGTCTAAAAACCATTGAGGTGGTTTAGAATCTATCTTAGTTAAGTTTTGTAATACCGGCATTTGTTCTTCGTCATAGCCAACACCAAATTTTTTTAATCTGCATAATGCAGGTTTGCATTTACTTCTAATTGGTTCATCTTTGCATTTGTATTTATCATATCCTTTCTTCATTAATGATTTTATGACACCTTGTACCTCATCTGATTTTAAAGGTGGGTCCATATATTTTACATTTGCTTCTTCTAATAAATCTTTCCACTTATCTGGATCTACTTTTTTATAAAACACTCCTATGTTAAACAATGCATTGTTTCTGCCACCTTCACCAAAACCTTCCATTGCTAATTTATTTAAACAAGGTGGTCCTTGTTCAAAAGCTTCTTGTATCTTTGGTTTATCTATTTGTATGCTAATGACTTGATCCTCATTGCAAGCACGTTGATTATATAAATCAAAAAATTGTTTTAAGTCTAATGCGTTTGCATTATCGTCGTATGCGTATCTTAAACTTTTGTTTACGTTGTGATAAGGTAAATTTAAAAAATTACCTGTATCTCCTCGTTCCACTAGTATCTCAGTTTGTTTAGGAAATATTTCTGAGTCTTCATATCCAAGACCAGTTGCTATTTCTTTTAACTTGGTTTGCATTAATGCTGCAGATATAAATTCTTTTGTAAATAAAAATACGTGTGCTCCACCTGACTTTGATCTAAAAGTTATCAAAGGTAATTTTAATTGATTGATTTGATTTATTAATTCTTTGTGATTTAAATTGTAAACGTCAATGTCTATGCATCCCCATTTACATTTGTTGTCTTTATTAATTGGAATAATTCCTAGTGCAGGTTCTTTACCATCTAAATGGTCTTGCCATAATTGATCTGTAATAGGTTTTCTTTGGATAAAAGCTTTGCCGCCTTGTTTTCCATTCGATCCGCGATCCCCTTTTATATATTGGCCATACGCGCTATCTAGTCCTTCAAATATTTTTTTAAATTCTTCTGTCATTTTGTTAAGGGGCCCGAAGGCCCCTCCTCGATTAATTAAAAGGGAGTTTTACTTTCACTCTTCTCTTCTTCACCATATGCTTGCACGCCGTCTTTGCTAATCTCATTAGCAAATTTTCTAGATTCTAAGTAAATCTGTTTATCATCATCACTTAAAATTCTATCTTGTTCAACTGTCCATCCATACCAAGAACCTTTATCGTTCTTTTGTAATACAGATTTAAGTTTATACATTGCACCGTGCATTGGTATTCTATGATACTTGCCATCAACTAATATTTGAGTGCCTCTCATCATAGCGTTCCATCTTCTGCTTACGTTCAATTGCGTTGACTTCATTGTAATCAAAGCTGGTGCAAGACCACCTGATTTACTTTCAGCCATTACACAGTAAACAGCGGTTTCTTCAACATAGTTACCGTTAGGTAATCTAATCTTTCCACCTTCTTTTTTACCAGTGCTGATAATTGAACTGTTAGGTTGATGTACCGCAACTGGAGCTCCAGGACCATCGCCTCTGTCTCTCCATTCAGGATACTCTTTTTTATATAAGCAAGGTATTACTGAAATACCTTTTGCTCCATCAAACAATTCACCAGTGACTGTATTAAATATCATTCCTGGTTTAGCACCATCAATGTATTTAGAATCACCTGGAGTTATTTGAGGAGATAGTTGACCTAGTACTCTGATAAAAGGTAGTGACATATCATCATTACCCATATTCTCAAAGCCTTTGTCCAAGTCGTCCTTAAACAATGTTAAGGAGACTTTTGTTTTATTGTTTGCCATTATTTCATTAGCCATTATTTTTCTCCATTATTTATTACGGCCGATTTTTGTTTGATCTTTTATAAACAAGTTAAAAAGATCAGGAGGCATATCTAGGCCTTTTTCAATACGCTCCCTATATAGGGCCTTCAAGACCATCGGCTCTACCTTTTGTTTTTGAGTAGGCTGATAGCCTTGATTGGCCGCAAGGTCGAGTAATGATCTCGCCTTGTCATCTTCGTTCAGACCAAAAGAAACACTTACTTCATTTTTAATAAGGTCCCCTAGTCCGTTTTCCCGAAGCCAGTTATATGCTGAATCAATTTGTTCTTTGTTAACGGTACAGAAATAACTTTTGTTTACCGTTACTGAACTTCCATCAGCTAGTTTAATTTGTTTTAATCCCTGCATCTCCATTAATTCAGGAATGATTGAAGAACTAATTTGTTCTGCTTGTTTTTTTAATTGTTTTATTTCTTCTTCCTTAATTGATATTTCATCTTCTAACTTTTTTAAATTTATGCATTGTTCTGCAATGTCAGTAGATTCTAAATCATTAATTAAGTCTTGGCTGTCTTCTGCCATTATCTTACTTATCTCACTCATTTTATATCTCCTTTCTGATATAGATCAAATTCTATTGGGTAATATTTATATTCTCTTCTATCCCATTTCAATAGTTTAAATTGACCATTTGTTTGGTTACTTATGATTGCACAAGATACGCCAATGATAGCAGGATCTCCAGTTAACAATACATAATCTTGTGGTCTATAATCCTGTAAATTTTTTCTCATTTTAAATACATAAGGTCCAGGACTAAAGATTATCTGTTCAAATTGTGGCATACATAAGACAAGGTAGCCAAAGTCAGATGCACTTAATATATTAATATTTGCAGGTGGCTGTTGTAATACGTATACAAAATCTTCTTTAGGGTTCTGTTTTTTAAATGCCAAGAACTCCTGTAAGCTATCTTCTTTGTATAACTTAAAAATTTTAGTTTTCATTTCTTAATTCTTGACAAACTATATAGTGGTGATTATATTAATTGTCAAGAAAGAAAATGATTAAATTTTATAAATTTAAAACTAAACCATATAAACATCAAATTGATTCATTAGAACGATCATTTGATAAAAAGAATTTTGCATACTTTATGGAAATGGGTACTGGTAAATCTAAAGTTTTAGTTGATAACATAGCCATACTTTATGACAAAGGATATATTGATGGTGCATTAATTGTTGCACCTAAAGGTGTATATAAAAATTGGTTAAATTCTGAAATACCAAATCACTTACCTGATCATATAGATAAAGAAGTAGTATTATGGAATACATCTACTTCAGAAAAAAACATAAAAGAATTATCAAAAGTTTTTAAACCAGAAGTTAAGCTTCACATTTTATTAATGAACGTAGAAGCATTTAGTACAGCACGTGGTTTGGAGTTTGCACATAAGTTTGTTAACTCACATAAAACTTTAATGGCAATAGATGAATCTACTACGATTAAAAATCCTAAAGCTATTAGAACTAAGTCAATTGTAAAAGTTGGTATGAATGCTAAGTACAAAAGAATATTAACAGGTTCACCTATTACTAAATCACCTTTAGATTTATATATGCAATGTTATTTTTTAGATCCTGACTTATTAGGTTTTGATTCTTATTTTGCATTTAGATCAAGGTATGCACAAATGGTCAGCAGAAATTTTGGTGGTCGTCAGGTGCAGATCATTGCAAGTTATAGAAGATTAGATGAATTATCATCAAAAGTAGAACCATTCTCGCACCGTGTATTAAAAGAAGATTGTTTGGATTTACCTCCAAAAGTTTATACAAAACGTATTGTGGAATTAACTCCAGAACAAACTAAAATGTATGTCACTATGAAAAAACTTGCACTTGCAGAATTAAACGGAAAAATATCTACAGCACCTCACGTGTTAACTCAGATAATGAGATTGCATCAAATTACTTGTGGTCATTTTAAATCTGATGATGGGACCATACAAGAAGTTAAAAGTAATAGAATTAATGAATTAATATCTGTATTAGATGAAATAGAAGGCAAAGCAATTATTTGGGCAAACTATATTTATGATGTAGAAAATATTGTTAAAGCCATACAGAAAGAATATGGTGAAGAATCTGTAGTTGCTTACTACGGTAAAACTTCTAATGATGATAGATCAAAGAACATAGAAAAATTTCAAAACAATGACAATGTTAGATTCTTTGTTGGTAACCCACAGACAGGTGGTTATGGTATTACATTAACATCAGCTAACAATGTAATATATTATTCTAATGGATATGATTTAGAAAAACGTATGCAATCAGAAGACAGAGCACATAGAATAGGACAAAAGAAATCAGTAACGTACATAGATTTCATAACTGAAAAAACAGTTGATGAAAGAATAGTAAAAGCATTACGTAAAAAAATTAACATTGCTTCTCAAGTAATGGGAGAGGAATTAAAAGAATGGATTTAAAAATTATAACAATTTTCTTTTTGTTAGCTAATGGAGAAGTTGAACACAAGGAATATAAAATTAATGAACCTTGCATTGATTGGTATATGAAACAATTAGTGCACGTAGATAAACCTAACATACACTTTATAGAAGGTATGCAAACAATAGGTTTTCATTGTGGAAAAATTAGAAAGGAGTAATATGGATAACTTAAAAACAAGAAACAATAAAAAGAACCAAAGAGAAAGAAAAAAAGCTGGTCTACCTTTAAACGTGACAGGCATTTGTCCATTATGTGAAGTTAATCTTTACGGTAAAGATAAAAAACCTTTACCATTAAATAATGAACAAAGCCTTAATTGTCACTGGTATAAAAATAAATGTTATTTTGGATAACTATTTAACTTCTATATCGATAGGTTTGATTTCTTCTGGCTCATTAACACCTAACTTAACTGTTAGTACGCCATCTTCCATCTTAGCTTCATTAACAATTACATCTTGATGTAATGCAAATTGTTTAAAGAATTTTCTAGCTGCTAAACCTTTTTCAATGTATTCTTTTTCTTTGTCATCTACTTGACCAGAAACAGTTAATACACCATCTTGGTATGCAACTTTAACATTCTTTTTATTAAAGCCAGCTAAACCTAATTCAAGACCGTACTCACCTTTTCCATATTTTACTACATTGTAAAATGGAAACGATTGAGCCTTTGACCAACTATCAAAGATAGAGTCAAATGCATCACCAAACATTCTGTCTGAATGATTCCAAACGTCTTTATTAAATTTATTGATTAAATCTAGTGCTGTCATATTATCCTCCTTATTTAAGCAAGTTTAATAGGCCACATTATTGTGCGCCTGCAACATATATAATTATTATATTAATGGTGTCAAGACCAAGGTTTATATTTTACCTTGCCATCTTCTCGGTAGGCAATTAATGATTCTTTTTTATTTAAATCTGTTGAATAACTGCAATGGACCCACCCTGATGATGGTTCTCCTTCTTTATAGAACTCAAGGATAAGCTGATTCCAAATAAGGTTATCTCTTATCCATTGTGCTAATACTTTATTATCTATTCCTGGAATCTCAAAGTCAGCTGCTGCTGATTTATTGTCTGCACAGTGTTCGCTAGTAATTTTTGATCCTATCTCAATACACAACTCTGCACATCGAAATCCCGAACTTATAATTAGAGGCCTGTCAAACTCACTACGTACTGGTTGTAAAATATTTACAGCAAGTGCTTTTAAGTTTTCTATTTGAGTAGGATTAGGGTTGTTATTAATTCCCTTCCTCTCTGCTACTTGGGACTTAGTAAGCTCGTCCAAAGTTATATTTGCGG
>Ga0208162_1001783_pt1 | contig 10919 bp, 17 predicted proteins | sample CB_VirMetaG_4_FD_184539 | JGI IMG/M metagenome (GOLD analysis project Ga0208162, IMG submission 184539) | Freshwater to marine saline gradient viral communities from Chesapeake Bay - CB_1508_1M Viral MetaG (SPAdes) (version 4) | ecosystem: Environmental > Aquatic > Marine > Coastal | place: USA... | reverse complement strand
AATTAATTAGTGCCAAAGATATAGATTTTCAAACGAAAATTGTAGGTAAACAAATTGCTGATCAACATAAAGGTGATAAGACACCTGTTGTAATGGTTGGGTTACTTAACGGATGTTTCGCGTTTTACAGCGATTTAGTACGCGCTACACCGATTGACATGGAATGCGATTTTATGCGCGTTAAATCGTATATTAACCGCAAACAAGGTGATATAGTAATATCCAAAGACCTTGAAACCCCAATTAAGGGTAAACACGTCTACATTATAGATGATATCTATGATACAGGAAATACAATGAAAGCAGTTATTGAATATCTAGAAGTAAAAAAACCATCCTCTATTTCAATTGTAACTCTAGTAGCAAGAAAAAACAGTCCTCCTCCTGAACAGAAATCATATCATGCTTTTACGATTGATAAAGAGTGGATTGTAGGATATGGTTTAGATAATGAAAAAGGAAATATGAGAAACTTATCTTCAATTTGGGCTCTTTAAGTATAATTTTTATATTTACACAAAATTAGTTATAAAATATGGAAAACAAACGTAGAAAAGTTCACGAGGAACTAGAGGTTGTACGAGAAGGATTTGCAAATGGAGTTGCACCTGGTTTTCCCCTTTCAAATGATGAAAAAGCTGATATGATTGATAAAGCAGAGATTGCTTTTGGTCAATTTTTAGATGCTTTAAAATGTGATTGGAGAAACGATCCAAATTCAATGGAAACACCTCGTCGAGTAGCTAAAGCATATGTAAATGATCTTTGGGAAGGTCGTTATACAGCAATGTCCCCAATTACCTCATTTCCCTCAGATGGTTATGATGGTGTAATTATTGAACGTAATATCCCTCTTACTTCAATGTGTTCACACCATCACCAAACAATTGGAGGTGTAGTTCATATTGGCTACATTTCAGGTGAACACGGACAAGTAATTGGTTTGTCTAAATTAAATCGAATTGTAGAATTGTTTGGTCGTAGAGGTGCTATCCAAGAGCAATTAACCTCAGCAATCCACAATGCAGTAGATAAAATTACTGAAGGTAATTTAGGTGTAATTGTAACTGTGGTTGCTAGTCATTCTTGTGTATCTTGTAGAGGTGTTAAACATCAAGGTGCTGCTATGGTTACTACTAAAGCATCAGGTGCTTTTAGAGATGATACAAATCAAGCACGTAAAGAATTTTTTGACAGTTTAAAAATTAATAATGGAGGACATCAAATTTAAAAATTATGAATAATTTTAAAGACGAAATTGCGCTTGAATTGATTAAAGGCTTAGGTATTCTTCAATCATTAAGAGATAGAGACCAACTTAGTATTATTCCCGATAGTGAATGGGCAAATATTATGGCTGAAAAAATTGCTTCTAAGTTTGAAAAGGAATATGTACCATTTGTAAGTGAGGTAGAAGAATTCAATGCTTTAATGAATAAGCCAAACAATTATGAACCTACAATTCCAGAAAACAAAGATGAATGGATGTTTGTCTATAATTTCATTCTTGAGGAACTTGAAGAATATAAGCAAGCGTGTGAAAATGGGGATATCGTTGAGGTTCTTGATGCTTTGTGTGATATTACTTATGTTTCCCTTGGGAACGGTGCTATGCTACATGGTCTTAAAGATAAAGTTTGGAAAGCATACCAAGAAGTCCAAGCATCAAATTTATCAAAGGCTTGCCAAACTGAGGAGGAAGCTCAAAAAACAGTTGAAAAACGATCAGTTGAGCAAGGTGAAGAGTGTCATTATTCAAAGGTTGGTGATAAGTTTATTGTTTATAGAACGAGAGATTATAAAGTTATGAAGAATATCAATTACTTTAGACCTGATCTAAAACAATTCTTTTAATGAAGTATAAATCTTGTCATGTCACAAGAAAAAAAGAAGGTGGGTATACTGCTCACCTTTGGACCGATTCAGGATATAAAACTTTAGATTGGGAATACCCAGCCTATAGAGAAGACTCAAATGGGAAGTATACTGGTCTAAAAGGAGAAAAATTATCTAAAACTACTAAATGGAATAGAGAAGATCCTTCATTACATTTTCACGATATGAGGCCTTATCAAAGGTTTCTTATTGATTTGTATGGTAATGATGATGAACCTTCTACTACTCATCGTGAAGTATTTTTTGATATTGAGATTGAAATGGGAGGAGCTCTTACTGAAGAGTATATTAAAAGTGCTCCTAAACCTGTTACCTCAATTGCTTGGTGGGATAAACAAGCAGATCAATGGGCTATTCTAATTTTAGATAAAAAAGGACAACTAAATAGAACTAAAGCTAGAAATAAAGAAATAATCCCAGTTGCTACTGAAAAGGAATTATTATCTAAATTTTTGGATAGAATGGAAGAGATTTCACCTGATATTCTAGTAGGTTATAATAGTGATTATTTTGATATTCCTTATCTATTTTACAGAATACAAAATGTTCTTACTAAAAAGGATGCCTATAGATTATCTCCAATTAGGGTAGTTCAAGATACTTCTCAATGGAATAGGGATGGTTGGTTAAATATAGCAGGAGTTCAATCTCTTGATTATATGAAATTACACCAAAAGTTTAGTTTTAGAGATGAACCATCTTTTAAATTAGATGCTTTAGGGGAAAAATATTGTAATCTTAATAAGATTGAATATGATGGAAATCTTGATAGATTATTTGAAGATGATATCCACACCTTCATTCAATATAATTTTCGAGACGTTGAGATTTTAAAAGCATTAGATGAAAAATTTCAATATCTATCTTTAGCAAAAAACCTAGCTCATAAAGGTAAAATTAATTACCAAGACGTCTATAAAAATAGTATGGTCCATGATGGTGCCATTTCAGCTTATCTTCTAAGTAAAGATATTATTCCACCTGCTCGTGATAGAAATCCTATTACAAAGAAAAATTATGCCGGTGGTTACTTATTTTGTCCCACAGCAGGTATTTTCAAATATATGTTTGATGAGGATTTAACTTCACTATATCCTTCAATCATTATGTCTTTAAACATTGGTAAAGAAACTTTAGTAGGTAGAGTAATTATGCCTGATGAGAAAGTTATAGTTGAAAACAAAGAAATCTTTAATTGTAGATATGCTTTAAATGATTTAAAAACAATGGATCAAGATTCAACTTTATTGATTCAAAATTCAAATAGAAAAAATACCAATATTAAAGTTAAAGATTTAATTGATTTAATCGAATCCGAAAACCTAGCAATTTCAGCAAATGGAGTAATGTATAGAACTGATTTTGATTCAGTACTAAAAACTATACTTGCTAAATGGTTTGAGGAACGAGTCAAATATAAAAATGAAATGAAAACTGCCTATAAAGGTGGTGATAAAGAACTAGGAGAATTAATGCACCTAAAACAACATACAATGAAAATTTTGCTAAACAGCTTGTATGGTGCTACTGCTCTTGGTAGTTTTAGATATGGCAATGTAATTCTAAGTGAAAGTATTACCCTAACAGGACAACGTATTATCCAAGAATCAGCACTTTTTGCTAATAAACATATGAATCAAGTAATGAATAATAAAATTAAATTATGCTAAGTAAACAAACATTAAGAAAAGGAGTAGTAGTTAAATGTGAAGGTGAATTACTTTCTAAAGATGAAATTATTTCCTTAAGTGAAAATTGGGATGAAAAACAAGAAATGTTTTTTAGAAAAATGCTCAAACAAGGCGGGAAATTCTCAGTTGATGGACGTAAATTTACAATCTCAACCCCTGATGTAATTTACAATAGTAAAGGAGAAATTGAAGCTACCTTATATAACAACGAAGAGGAAGAATGAAACAACTAGAGACCACACCCTGGTTTATCTGTGATAAAGAAGATGAGAATTATTGTGTTTATGTAGACACAGATTCTAATTATTACAACGCAGAACCAATGCTTAGGAAATTACATCCTAACTTTGATTCAATGTCTGAGGAAGAACGGGATGAGGCTCTAGAAAAAATTGCTTTAAAATATCAAGACCTAATTACAGGTTATTATGATACTCTAGCTAGAGAAGCCTTTAATATAAAAGATCATAGATTTGAAATGAAAACTGAATGTATGATTCGTTCAGGTTATTTTAGAGCTACTCGTAGATACGCTCAATGGATTACTAAAAAAGAAGGTGTATCAACAGATGATTTGGATATCAAAGGGTTAGAATTTATGAAAGCTAATTTCCCTAAGATATTTAGTGATTTCTTTAAAGACGTGCTTCAAAGAGTAATTAAAGGGTCCCAACAAAAAGAAATTGATGATTTACTACAAGCCTTTAGAGCTAAAGTATTAGCTCCTAATATGGATATTACTTTATTAGGTAATCCAACTCGTGTAAAAACACTAGATAAATACACAGCTTCACCTCCCAGACCCGGAGAAATGTTTTCAGTTATAGCTCAAGGTGCTCCTGCTCCTGTAAAAGCAGCTATCAAATATAATGATTTACTTACTTTTTGGAAATTAGATAAACAACATTCTAAAATCACCCAAGGTGATAAAATTAAATGGATTTACCTAAAAGATAATCCTTATAAAATTGATGCTTTAGGGTTTTTGGACTTTGATATGCCCGAAAAAGTTCGTAAATTATTAGAAGAATTTGCTGATAAGAATAAGTCATTTGAAACTATTCTAGAAAGTAAGTTAACTGGTTTTTATAATGATTTAGGTTGGGATCTAAATTTAAACCCCTACCGAAATTTATTTTTTAATTTTTAATTATGATAAATAAGATTACTCTTCAATCTGTAATTGGCAAATATTACCTAAATGGTTTAGTTGAGTCTGTAAAATGGACTACCGAAAATAACACGTTAGAAATTGATTTCCAATCACCCAATAAAGATATGATTGGATGCATTAAACACACGAATTTCCCGCTAGAAGACAGTGAAATTGCTGTATATGATACTTCTAAACTCAATAAGTTATTGGGAATTACTAGTGGAGAAGTTGTTCTAGAATTAGAAAAACAACAATCAATCTACACTAAACTTATTATTTCAGATTTAAACTATACTCTTAATTTTTCTCTTACAGATCTCTTAATGATCCAAGAAATTGGAGAAGTAACTGACCCCAGTAATTATGAAATTCAAGGCAAGTTAGAAAGTGAAGAAATTACAGCAATTATTAGAGCACATAACGCACTTGAGAGCGATAATGTAATTGTTAAAATTGATAAGAATTTAGACAATGAAGATGTTTTAGTAATGTCGTTTGGAGACGTTTCTAACCATACAAATAAAATTGATTATCAAATCCCTAATTCTACTTTAGATAATGTTTCCTATGGAACTAAAATCCCATTTAACTCAGCTCTAATTAAAAATATTTTAAATAATAATAAAGATGCTGAATCTGCTTTATTAAAAATAAACTCCCAAGGATTGATGAAATTAGAATTTACCGGTGAGGATTGGGAAAGTTTTTATTATATTGTACGAAAAGCAGATGTTTAATATATGTATTAATATACGAAAGAATGACCCTAGGGCATTAATTTTTTTTATTAACCCGCTGATCTTAATGACAGCATAAATTTAAAGTGATATGAGTACACTATTTTTTGAGAGACAACTCTCACCATTTGATCTATTATTCAAAGACTTTTTTAAGTCTGATTTGAATTTTCAACCGGCTATTGAAGCCAAACATTCCCACCCTGTAGACATTTTTGAAACCGATAAAGGACTTCATTTTGAAGTTGCTTGTACTGGTTTATCTAAAGAAGATGTTGAATTAAATCTTGAAGGGGATATTCTTAAAATTTCATATAGTAAAGATGCTGAAGCGGCTGATGCTGAAGCTCAAGGACGTAATTACATTCATAGAGGTGTAGCTAAACGTTCATTCAATTTAGGTTATAAAATTGCTTCTAAATTTAATTTATCTAAAGCAGAAGCAATGATGGAAAATGGATTGCTAGCAATTCGTATCCCATTTGCTGAAGAAGCAAAACCAAAGGTTTTGAAAATTAAGTAAGTTATAATTTGGAGCTCTAGGGTTTCTTTCGTATATTTACCGTGAACACTAAATAAGTTATAATGCCAAAAGAATCAAAAACACTAAATTTTATTACAGATCCGGTCCTAGAACCGTATTATATCCAACTAGATGAATATTGTTATATCGCCCAAAAATCTACATTTTCAGAAAAGGGGAATGAATATCAAAACACCATTGGACATTATACTTCTTTAGGAAATTGTTTAAAAGCTATTGCTCGCGATAGCTCTAATTCTAAGAGTTATAACTCAGTAAAGGAATATGTAAAGTCATTTGAACAAAAATTAGAAGAAATAAAAAATATAATTAAGTTATGAGTTTAGAAGCAGTTTATAATGCCATTATTGTAAAACCTGTTGAGGTAGAAGAAACAAAGTATGGTAATATTGTAGTTCCTGATCTAGGAAATGAAACTAATAAAACCGGAGAAGTAGTAGCAGTTGGCCCTGGGACAAATTATGCTGGAGTAGGTTTTGTAGAAACCCAAATTAAAATAGGAGATATTGTAGTATTGCCTACTATGGGATTTACTAAATTCGAATATGAAGGTCAAGAGTACTGGATTGGGAAAGAAAATGAAGTTTTAGCTAAAATTAAAAAAGAAAATGAGTAAAGTTATTGAATTTGGCCCTGAAGCAAGACAACAACTTGTAAATGGGATTGATAAATTGGCAGATGCCGTAGTATCAACTTTAGGTCCTAATGGACGTAATGTGGTAATTGCTAATCAAGGTTATCCTCAAAGCACGAAAGATGGTGTGACGGTTGCGAAATCAATTTCATTGAGCGATAATGTAGAGGAAGTAGGAGCGTCAATGGTAAAACAAGCTGCTATTAAAACAGCTGATCAAGCCGGAGATGGTACTACAACTTCTACATTGTTAGCTCGTGAGATGGTAAAAGCAGGTCTTTCTCACCTTAATAATGGTGCTAACGCAGTAGAAATTAAAAGAGGAATTGATAAAGCAGTCTCCCAGATAGTAGAACTTCTCCGTGAAAATTCTGAAGATATTTCATCAGAAGAACAACTAGAACAAATTGCTACCCTTTCAGCAAATAATGATCCTGAAATAGGAAAAATGATTGCTACCGCAATGCAAAAAGTAGGGCGTGAAGGAGTTGTAACAATTGAGGAATCTAAATCAGGAGACACATATTTAGAAACAGTAGAAGGGATTCAATTTAATCGAGGTTACAAATCACCTTATTTTGTTACGAATAACTCTACAATGTCAGCAGTATTGGATAAACCATACATTTTAATTGCTGATGAACGTTTTACGAAGGTAAAAGATCTTCTTCCTGTATTGGAAGGAGTATCAGGAACCGGACGATCTCTTCTTATCATTGCCGAAGACATTGATAATGAAGCACTCGCAACACTTGTTGTAAACAAGATGCGTGGAACTTTAGCTGTTTGTGCCGTTAAAGCTCCTGAATTTGGAGAACGACGCAAATTAATTTTGGAAGACATTGCTGTCCTAACCGGTGGAGAGGTATTTAGCAAGGAAAAAGGAATGAAACTTGAGAAATTCTCTTGGGATTGGTTTGGAGAAGCAAGAACAATTAATGTAAACAAAGAATCAACTACAATTGTAGATGGAAAAGGAGAATCAGGACGAATTGAAGCACGTATTGAAGCGCTACAGCAACAAATCGAACAAGCAACAACGCCGTTCGAAGTTGAGAAGCTCCAAGAAAGACTTGCGAAATTCGTCGGGGGAGTGGGAATAATCCACGTTGGTGGACTCACAGAAACCGAAATGAAAGAAAAGAAGGATCGTGTAGACGATGCCCTTCAAGCAACAAAAGCCGCTATTGAAGAAGGAATTGTCCCTGGTGGTGGTGCCGCCCTACTTTATGCTCGTGAAGGAGTTAAAGAAGTAGATAATATTGGTTCCCAAATTGTATATCAAGCTTGTGGTAAACCATTTAGCCAAATTCTAACCAATGCTGGCCACCCAGAGGTATCTAGTCTAATAATTGCTAATACTTTAAGTACCGAATCTCAGGTTAATATGGATGTTTGGGTAGGTTATGACCTTAAAACTGAATCTATGGTTGATATGAAAGAATCAGGTATTATCGACCCCGCAAAAGTAACTCGAACTGCTCTTGAAAGCGCGGCTTCAGTAGCAGGAACTGTCCTACTTACAGAATGTGTAGTAGTAGAAGATCCTGATAACAAAGAAGAAACAGATCCTATGGCAGGTATGATGAATGGGATGATGTAATGAGAGTAAAAAAGCAAGAACATCTTGAACTTATTGCCGAAAGACAAGCACCTGGGGATCGTTGGGTGCTTGTTGGTGATAAGATTGTACATAAATCTCTTACTGAAGCTTTAGAAGCCTGGTTCCAAAAATCAGGTGAAAAAGCTGAATTTAGACTTGCTCCCTTGGATAGTAAGTTGTATGTTATACGCACAGAAGAGGTAGAAATAAAACCAGAACCACCTAAGAAATTTAATATTTATGGTGACTACTAAAGAGCACACTTTACTAGTAGAAAAATATCGTTCTAAAGAATTAGATGAATATGTTGGTAATGAGCATATTAAAAAAACTATTCAACAATATCTAGATCAAAACGATATTCAAAATCTTATTTTCTATGGCCCTGCGGGTACAGGAAAAACTACACTAGCAAAGCTTATTGTAAATAATCTTAACTGTGATTATCTTTATATCAACGCCTCAGATGAAAGAGGTATTGAAACCATTAGAGATAAAGTATCAGGATTTGCTAGCACAGCTTCTTTCAAATCACTTAAAGTAGTTATTTTAGATGAGGCTGATTTTCTTACAATTCAAGCACAGGCTTCTCTTCGAAATGTAATTGAGACATTCTCACGTACTACTCGTTTTATTATGACGTGTAATTACGTTGAACGTATTATTGACCCACTTCAATCTCGTTGTCAAGTACTTAAAGTAATACCTCCTTCTAAAGGGGAAGTAGCAGCTCATATTGCTGGTATTATGGAGCAAGAAGATGTTTTATTTGAACGTGAAGACCTAAAAACAATTGTAAATCAATACTACCCAGATTTACGTAAGTGTCTTAATACAATTCAATTATCAACCCAAGATCAAAAACTTGTAATCGATAAATCAATACTTGTATCATCTAATTATATGGTTCAAGTAATTAAAGAATTAAAGAATACTAAACCGAATTGGAGGAATATTAGACAAATTATCGCTAACGCAAACGTTCAAGATTTTGAAGAACTTTACCGTTATTTGTATGACAATGCTTCTGTATACGCAGATGGAAAGGAAGGAATGGTTGCTATCTATATTAATGAGTATAGTTATCAGTCTAATTTCCGTATTGATAAAGAGATCAACTGTTTAGCATTAATTGCTCGTCTTATAGAACTAAAATGATAAATCTTGAAACCATATCAACCCAGGATAACTTATTTCAAGTTTATCGTAAATTAAAGGATAATGAAAAATGGGACTCTACACTTTTAAAAAAACTATGGAATTGTACCCATGTTTTCAGACATAATGGTATGCTTTATGTATGCCGAGAAATAGAAACAGTAAATCCTATATAATTGAGTTATGAAAACAATAGCACAACAATTAAACGTCAAAGAATTTCCATTTGAAATCAAAGACAAGAATGGAAATGAAATCTACTTTGAAAACTCTCATGGTTATTGGATTAAAAGTGAATACGATTCCAATGGAAATCAAATCTACTCTGAAACCTCTGATGGGAATTGGAATAGAATAGAATGCGATTCCAATGGAAATGTAATCTACTGTGAAAGCTCTCATGGGGGGTGGAGTAAAAGAGAATACGATTCCAATGGAAATCAAATCTACTATGAATCCTCTGATGGGTTTATTGTAGACAATAGACCTAAATCATGTGAAGGTAAAGTAGTAGAGATTGATGGTAAGAAGTATAAACTAATAGAAATTAAATAAACATAAATTATGGAACAACAACCCCAAATGAATGTGAATATTGACCTTAAAAATACAGAGTCGGTAGAACACAAAAACGGAAAAGTATGGGCTCAAGGATTTTTAATCCGTAAAGTCTCTAAGTTTGTAACAGGCACCTCTGAAGATGCTTATATGCCAATCCCGGTATTTTACAACCCAGAAAGCGGTGAAATCCTTCAAGACACACTCCCACCAGAACTAAGAGATGAAGCAAGTCAAAACAATATTTCAGTGGCTGAATGAGATAACTCTTTATAAATCCTCTCCTGAAGATTTTTCACAGGAATCATGGGATAACTTTAATTCTTACATGATACATAGATATTTATCTATGGATATAAATTACATAGATATTGTAAATTATGTTCAAAAGGTTAATCCACAAAGTAAGAAACAAATTTATACCATTTACCGAGAAATGATTCCAAAGAAAAAAGTTTATCTCAAATATGTAAAAAACGAAAACAAGAGAAATTATAAAGAATTAGCTGAATATATTGCTGAATATCTTGAATGTAGTTTAGGTGAAGCTGATGAATATATAGATATTTTACAAGAACACGGCATAAGAAATATTCTTTGGAAGATGGGAGTAGAAGATAAAGAAACAGAAAAGCTAATTAAAAAAGCAGAGTTATGAGTAAATTAGTAGATATGCTAAAAACCTCAGCAATCGCTGATAAATCGAAAGCATTACTAACCCTAGAATTACTAGAAAACCACCCAGCAGGAATTGGAGATCATTCAACAGAAGATTTTTATAGAAATGCTGAGGAAGCATTATCTATGTTAGCGGATGCTGATGATAGATTAGAAGCAATTGGTAAATATTTAATGGAAAAAAGAGTTATATGAGTTATGATCCGTTTGGGAATAAATTAAAAGATGAGGACCTCCCTCAATATAGTAAAACAACTTATACCG
>Ga0208162_1001781_pt1 | contig 10930 bp, 7 predicted proteins | sample CB_VirMetaG_4_FD_184539 | JGI IMG/M metagenome (GOLD analysis project Ga0208162, IMG submission 184539) | Freshwater to marine saline gradient viral communities from Chesapeake Bay - CB_1508_1M Viral MetaG (SPAdes) (version 4) | ecosystem: Environmental > Aquatic > Marine > Coastal | place: USA... | reverse complement strand
CTGGAGCATCTGGAACCTAGAGACAAGCCTGATCCCTATGATGTGCGACATGCGTCAGCTTGGTGTGCGCGTCGATGTGGACAAGGCAGACAAGGCCAAGAAGTTTCTAAGGTCCAAGGTCCAAGAATTGCACTTAGAGATCCACCGCCAGACTGGCATTAAGATTGAACCGTGGGCGGCTGCGTCTGTGGCTGCGGTGTTCGAGGAACTGGGGCTGAAGTATCCCAAGACCGAAGCAGGGGCACCGTCGTTTACTAAGCAGTACCTGTCGGCGCATGAGCATCCGGTTGCACAGATGATTGTGAAGCTGCGAGAGTTCGACAAGGCGGACAGTACGTTCATCGATACGATCCTGAAGCACGAACACAACGGGCGCATCCACTGCGAATTTCATCAGCTACGTTCTGATGACGGCGGCACTGTAACAGGGCGGTTCTCTTCTTCGAACCCCAACCTACAGCAAATCCCTGCGCGTGACCCAGAGATCAAGAAGCTGATCCGTGGTTTGTTTATACCAGAAGAGGGCACCAAGTGGGGGTCGTTTGACTACTCAAGCCAAGAGCCAAGGTTACTGGTTCACTTTGCGGCTAGCCTGAAGGGCGAACACAAGCACCCGATTGTCGATAAGATTGTCGAGGAGTACCACAACGGGGACGTTGACCTGCACCAGATGGTTGCGGACATTGCGGGGATCAACCGCAAGGAAGCAAAGGTCGTGAACCTTGGTATCATGTATGGCATGGGCAAAGGCAAACTAGGCGATCAGCTTGGTATCTCTGCGGAGGAAGCAGGGGAACTGCTAGCCACGCACCGTGAGAAGGTTCCGTTCGTTAAGAACCTAGCGGAGTTGGCAACTAAGCAAGCGGACAAGACGGGACAGATACGCACCCTGCTTGGACGGCGGTGTCGTTTCCACCTGTGGGAGCCACGTTCATTTGGGTACAAAAAACCCTTGACATACGAGGAGGCGATGAAGGAATACGGTCAGCCTCTGAGAAGAGCCTTTACTTACAAGGCGTTAAACAAATTGATCCAAGGTTCGGCTGCGGATCAAACTAAGAAAGCCATGGCAGATTGTTACGCGGAAGGACTTTTGCCTATGCTCACGGTCCACGATGAGTTATGCTTCTCTGTAGAGGGCGACGACCAAGCGCGACGAATCAAGGACATAATGGAAAACGGGTTGTCGGATGTCTTGCGAGTCCCCTCGAAAGTAGACGATGAACTCAAAGATAATTGGGGAGAAATCGAATGAAACCTGAAAAATTTAAGTCACTCGGCCTTAGAGACATGCATCCTATGCAGGTTCAAGCACTCATGGATCTTATCGGCATGACTATAAACCTCGCTACTAGCACCGAAGACATGGAGATCATCGAGGATGTGGAAGCATACTGCGACGAACTCGTTAAGTTATTCGGCGGCAACGGCGTCAAACTAACGATAGAACTGGATCCAGGTATTATCCCTGACGGTTCGCAATCTGTGCATTAAGCGCAGCATCAATCGGATTATCCCCCAACAAAGCTGGATTCACTGGCCCAGGCGCACGAGCCTGGGTTGGTAGAACCTGTGGCATCTGTAGGCTGCTCTCTTCTTGAACTGGAATACCGCCAAAGCGTCCGCCAGAAGACGGCGCGGGTGCGGGTGCAGAGGGTTGCACAGGAACACCACCAAATCGTCCACCGGAGGAGGGCGAAGGTGCAGGAGCCGAGGGCCGAGGTTCATCTATAGTGAACTTACGTTTCTTGAACTCACGATACAGACGTAGGATGTCTTTCTTGGGGTACTGGTTATAGGTTCCTTGACGCTTCATCACATCCAGAATGGTGTCACTTGGATATAAGGGTTCGAACCTATTGCGTAGGATCCCGTCAACACCACCAATGTTGTTCTCTTTCAGGATCTTATTGATCTGACGAGTAGACAGACCAAGAGTTCTCATGTCTTCGATAGCTTGGTGGAACTCATTAGCAATACGGAAACGAGCTTCATTTGCTTCTCTATATGCTGCAACTATTTCCCCTGGGGTTACGTTGGCAGAACGAAGTTTACTGTTTAACAGGTTACTTGCATCACGAAGACGGTTTCTATACTCAACACCGCGATAGTAGACAGCTTTCTCTGGGTCAATATCAAGTGGTGTTACACCTGTGACTGCGCGAAGAAGCTCTGTTTTGGCTTCGTACTCACGACCCGCCCGATCTTTATCACTGATCGGACCATCTTCAGTGCCAAATAAACCACGGATCAAGCGGCTAGGTTCTGGCTCACCTGATCTAAACTTAACAGGAGAAGCACCAGGAATAAATGCGTCTAGGATGTGCAGTAGGCTGTTACCAATCTTCGTACCAGCGGAGTCTTCTTTACGATACACAGGCGCACCAATTTCTGGATCACCTGCGCGGCCCCCAAACACAGCTATGTTGTAAAGTTTCCCTAAAAGACTTTCCGAAGCAGGATCAGCGGCATCTTTAAGTTTTGCGTATAGAATAGACTCATCCATAAACGGCTGGAATAGTTCGACCAAGGCTCCGTTGGCTGCTTCATATGCGATCTGCGCACCGTTTTTACCCAGTCGTTTGCCCTCATCTACCCTGTTCATCGCTGCATTTAATACGTTATCTAACATGCCGTAGGGGTTAGAGTACGACCAGTTTATATACTTGGGCATTTTTGTTTCGTCGTCTCTACCTACTGGGATTAAACGTGCGTTCTTTTCCCATGGCATACCATATGACCGCTTATAGGCTTCCATTTCTTCTTTGGAAACCCCAGACAAAGCGTAACCTATTTCGCTTAATGCAACACCCGTTCCGGCAAACGCGCTAGATGCGCCGATCAATCTACGCATACCAATCTTTTGTATGCTTGGGATAGGACTCATTAACTCGTCTAAACCGATGGCGATAGTGTTTGTCCCTGTCCGCATGATCTCATATGGGAATGCAGTAAAGTTACCGAAGGGCGTTGCGCGTAGAAGTTTAACTGCTTCTGGTACAGCGTTGTAGTTGGGGACTGTATTTCGTACAATGTCCGCCGCTTTATCTTTTAACAAGTCATCAAGGAACTTAGGATCGTCGGCAACTTTTCTAAACAGTTGATCCTCGGACATAGGCATGACACGACCACGAATCAATTCACGGACTTGATCCTCAACGGGTAGATCACGTAAAGCATTTAAAAGTTTTTGCTGCTCAAACTGATAGTTATAAATTTTCCAGATATCGTCGCCACCTTGATAAAGATCCTGTGCTTTACCGAGCGTTCCACCCAAGAAGGATTTAAGACCTGTATCTTGTAGGCGTTGTGCAAAGGCTTTCGACTGTTGTTGTGCCGCAGAATCTAGGCCATCATATCCTAGACCTCTAGAAATGTTTTGTTGTAACTCTCGTAACTGTGTGTTTGTGCCAACCACACCACGGCGTTGCGCATCCTCTAGAAAATCTAGAATTTCTTTTTCAGGAAGTTCTTCTATCCCACCAAGAACTATTCGAACGCTTTCTCCCAGGTTAACACCTTTACCTACGTTGCCCTGTGCCAGAGCAAACGCGGCAGCGGTACTGACGTTCCGCAGTTGTGTGATGGGAGACAAAACAGTTTTAGAATACTGCGAAGCACCTTTACCGCGAAGGAAAGCTGAATAGGCTGCACGGATACCATCAACAAATTCATTGCCGCTGCTACCTACAATCCGTTGGGTCAGGTTTTTGTATATAGTTTTAGGTACAACGTAGCCGTACAACGGACCCCATGCAGAAACAGCAGCATCCTCTGCTTGCGTTGCATCGTCTAGCAAACGACTGGTTCCACCTGCATCTCCTAATCGAACATATGTACCGTCAGACAAACCTTGGATTACGGCAGGGTTTCCAGCCGCCCGTTCAGGAGAAACAAATAGTTTGCCAATTCCTTCATCACGATCAGCCATTGTCTTGATGTATTTAAAGTAATCATCCACCGCCTTAAATTCTGCAAGGTCTGCGGTAGTTGCTACGATCTTTTCACGAGCGTCGTCTATTTCACCAAGTAAGGCACGATAGAATACTGGCGGGTTTGTTCTTTCCATAAACATTCCCGTTTGTATTTGATTCTCAGCTACGCGCCCACTCCGGATATCTTTGTATCCAAATAGTCCACGGTCCTTTGGACGATGGCGTTGTAACGCCCCGTTTGCAGCAAGCCGTGCGGCTTCGTCTGTTGGTGTCGATACAACTAATCGCGCATCTTTCCCTGCGCCGACACGTTGCAAGCCTAGCTCGTCAAGCCTAGCTTGAGGGAACGCGGCCCGATCCCTGTTAAAGATTTGTGTAAGCTCTTCGCCCATGAATCGCGGATCTTTTTTAAACTCCGCAACAGCAGTGTTAAATACGTCATCAGTAGGCTTGTAGTTGATGTCTTCAAAGATTCTGAACCGACGACGGAAGTAAGAAGGCAAGTTTTCAATGATAGTCTTCTGTGTATCTATCGGAAGTTGTTTAAAGGTTTCACTCTTAACAACAAAATCCCGAAGACCTTGTAAAGACTTTTTACCTTCCCGCATATCTTGGTGAAGTGACTTAGGTATACGCGACAAAATAGATTGTTCGTCTGCCTTGGAAGCAGCCGTCATAAAATCTTCTAAGCCTTTGTAAACATCGCTTGTATGCAAAGAGGTTGTACCTTCGGTAACCTTACCCGCTTTGTCGGATAGCTTGGCTAGCTTCTCGTCAAACTTTCCAACAAATACTTCAGCGCGTCTGATATCCGGTATCGCTTGTTCATTTACAAGCATACGGGCTACACCAATCTCTTGTGGTAAGTCTCCACGCGGACGTAACAAAGATGCGGCGTTACCTAACATGCTCTCAGTTACATTTCTTATCTTATTCAAGGTTTCAATCTCACCCGTGCGTCCCATGGGACCGCCTGGAGTTGGACCAAACAACCTAGCACGTTGTAGTTCTTCGACGTATTGATTTAGTTTACCTGCTTGTTCCGCCGCAAACTTGCCTGCCGAAGTATCCGCTCCGGCCCTCAACAGCTTTGATGCTGTAGGAGCCGTAAGATCTGCGGCACCTTTTATTGCAGCACCTGCAACATTTACTACAGGTCGTGCTACAACTTCCGCTGTTTTAACTACAGGTTTAGTAACTGCTTTTCCTACGGGACTTTTAACTGCGGCTACTGTTCCTGTCACAGCGGCAGGTACAGCGGCCCCAAAACCTACAGCTTCAGTAGCCCGTCTTAGACGGTTACGAAGACGGCGACCAGCCTCTTCCCGACCTGTTAAACCTGTGTCTTGTTCTGTTTCTAATATTCCAAGCGTATCGCCATACCCAGTAAGAGACCCGCCACCATCAAAGAAGTCTGCGATACCTGTTGTTCCGTCAGTAGATACAACAAAGTCCGCTGCGCCCATTGCGGCTAGTTCTTTCCCTGTTTGCAATGCACGTTGCGCACGGCTAGTAGCCGCTCCAGAATACAAACCTTTAGCTAGTCTCTTAGCTTTACCGATTTTACTTACAGCAGTGGCTGCGCCTAGACCTGGTAACGCATATTGAACAAGAACCTCGGTGCCTTTACCGATAATACCCGCTGGGTCTATACCCGCTGTTTCACGTAGCCAAGCTGCGCCTTCATTTACATTTTGAGCGTAGTTTGTGGTGCCTGTAGCAAGGTCAACACCTGTACCTAGAAGCTCTCCAATACCCTCAACAATACCAATGGCACCAGAAGCTGCGCCTTCGACAAACTCTTGAAAGGCACCTTCATATTCCGCTACGGGTTCTTGTGATTGAACAGGTACGCCACCAAAACGTCCGCCAGATTGCTGTTGCTGAACGGGAATGCCACCAAAACGATTCTCTGCCATATCCTGTTCCTATGGTTTTGTGTACTCTACACCATTATCTATATATGTTGCACCAGATGGAAGAGCATCAAACTCTTCTTGAGTGTTGATTACGGGAGGAGAACCTGTACCACCCCCACTAGGCGTTGCCCCCATGGTAATTCCTGCGGCTACGATCTGTTGTGGAGTATAGGTGCGGCGTACAACAGTTTCAGCAAACTGTGTAGCATATTGTTCCTTGGTCATGCCTTCTGGAATCTCTGTGTCAGAAACCCCCATAGCCTGGGTAAAGGCATCTTGGTAGGCATCTTTGGCGTTACGATAATCTCTAGATCCAACCCCACCACTCGCGCCAGCAGCCCGTGCCGACGCTGTCTGCTTGTAGTTCTGTAGACCTAGCAACACGGCTTTCTGTAGTTCTTTGCCAGACAGTGTAACGTCTGCTGTCAGTGTTCTAAAGATTGCGTCATCGATCTCACCGATATCATCGGTGTTCAAGTTAAGAACGGTGCTTGCAAACTCTTTCTTGCTCTCGTCATTTACAGGAAGACCCGCCTGATCGATCACAGTGTTTGCAGCATTCTCTGCACTTCCTGAGTCCACTGCGGCTTGAACCGCATTTACCTGACCTACAACTGCTTGTTCCGTTTTTTCAGGGGAACCGTATCGTTTTAATAAAGAATCATAAATACCTGCACCAAGCGCATTTACAGTATCCACAAACATACTAGCGGGGTCACTTGCTGTTGGTGTCTTACGGACATCAACAGGGCCGCCCTCTTGCATCATAGCAGGTTGAGGAGCAGGTGCGGGAGCCTGTTGTACAGGTTGTTGTACAGGTGCCGCCATAGCTGTAGGTGCGGGGACCTGTGGTAATGCAGGTTGAGCCATGGGCATAGGTGCTGGCATAGGCTGTTGTGGCATCATGGCTCTTGGAGCCGCCGCTTGCATAAGTTCGGGCGAGGACGCCAGAATACCGCTAGGGCCAGGACGTTTGATCCCAGCCATCTGTTCTAGTTTGCCTCGTGCCTCACGCTGTGATGCGCCGAACAATGCTGCGTTATAAATGCCACCTTGCATGTTATGCTCCGCTTGTGTTTTTCAGGCTACCAAGGCCACCGAATATATTCTGCCCACCCATGAGATTTGCATTTGTCATGATATTTGCTAACGGACTTGCAGTCGGTGTAGCAGATGCAGCCAGTGATGTACCACTTGAGGGAACACCTGATAGGATATCACGCATATACGAGAAACGAGCAAACGGTTCGTATGCTTCTTCCAACTGTCCCGCACGTTGCACATCGTATTCACGCTGCAACTGTTGCTGTTCCAACTGACCGATGTTGAACAGAGCGTTTACGTCTTGGAACCCAAGGTTCTGTGCCGCTTCGCCTAGTGCGCCGATCCCAGTACCAAGGCCCTGGAACAACTGTCCCGCTTGAATCCCACGCTTCTGTTGGTTTTCAAAAGCAGACTGCGCTTGTTGCTGCGCACCAGTGTATGCAGCCGAACGTAGCTGTGCAGCAAGTTTGGCTTCTTCGCCTAACGCTTCACCGATAGTTTGACCTTCGATTAAGTCGCGACGACGACCGAACGCGCCCATCGATCCAGCTTTTGCACCAAGAGCGCGTTTCTCACGCTCCAATGCTTCTTGAATGTCTGCGCGTTGAGTGTCGATTACCTCTTCTACGAACGGATCGTAGAAGTCTTTGTATCCACCTTCGCGAACAACATTGCCTTCAGCGTCTGTACGAGCAACTTGTTTTGCTTCCCCTGTTACAGGATCGGTGACGGTGTCATATACGATCTGACCTAGTGGATCATAACGCGCTGTACCAGCCGCACCTGCGATGTCAGTACCAGAAGTAAATGCTTCAAGAGCCTGATCGAGATACGGTTCATACGCACCCATCGCACCTTCGTACTGCTCACCCGTCACAGGATCAACACCGCCCGTCATACGAGCAATAGCTTGCATCTGTGCGTCGGTAAATCCGATGATGTCAGGAGCAGCTACGCCGCCCTCTGTCGCAAGGATCGGCTCTCCATACTGGTCAGTGACCGCTTGAGTAGGATCAGTAACGAACGCTCCGTCCGCCCCAACGTACATCTGTTCCCCAGTTTCGGGGTCCATAACTGGTGTGCCATACAAAGGCGAAGTGGCAGCGATACCTGTAATCGTGCCTGTTTCTTCGTCAACTTGGTATATGTTTGCTAACAGATCTTTAAGAAACTTCTCCTGATAATCAGGAAGAAGCGTCATCTGCTTCTGGATGATTTCCTCCGCCATGGGTTATGCCATCCTTTCAAACTGGTTCATCATTTGATACATCTTCGCAGCCCCCGCATTGCGGTTGCCGCCCCCTGCACCCTTAACAGCGTCCGCTGTCATGACGAACTCTCCGTCCGATAACCGTGCTTCTTGCACCCGTCCACCGTTCTGGTAGATCGCAGCCGGAATCGAGTCGCTCTTACCTGTGCCAGGGCCTTCAACAAAACCACCCATCGCCATCGTCTTTGGACGGTAGCTTACAGTAGGTGTACCAGGGGCCGCGACTCCACGATAGTTAGGATTGCGTTCGCCTGTCTCGTATTGGCGCATCTCTAAATCAGACATAACGCGCTCGAACTTAGGACGATCCTGCTGATCAAGTATTTCTCGCATCAACGCACCCATGATCGGGTCCGTTTGACCTTGCGCGTTGGTAATACCCGCCGCTTGCAAGATGCCTTGCACTGCGCCTGTTGGACCACCACCGATCATGCCCATGGCTGCGCCCTGTCCTGCGCGTTGACGACCTTGCTGTGATGCAAACATATCTAATAGACCTGCGCCCTGCGCTTGTGGCGAACCGCCGCCCAGCGCACCAAGGGCCAAGCCTGCTCGGCCCATTGTAGAACCCGTCAGGAAGCTGCCGATCCCAGATTGAAATGCGTCCTGCATAGAACCGCCACTCAACAGACTACCAAGTCCGGAGCCAAGGGCCGCAGCTAGAGGATTACCCCCACCTGCAACCATGCCAACGAGCGCGCCAATCGAGGAGAATAGATCGCCCGTTTTCTTTTCTGTTTGTTTTTCTTCAGCCATCACGCCTCTCCCGAAATCGCTTCTGGGGCAGTTACAGTAATACTTGTGCTGCGCCGTTCTGCTCCTGTCCAAGACTGTCCGCAATCAGGACAGTTACCATCTGGATAGCTTGCAATCTCTTCTGGCGTGTCCACTGCGTTATCGCAGTTTACACAATGAACTGTATCAGAACTTGTTGCTGGTTTCCAGCGTCCGCCGTCCGCCATTGTAATAATAGTATCGCTCATGATGTTGTCACCGTAACTGTGCCCACTGCGCTTGTTCCGGCTGAACCACGAACGTGTGGGGAATTGATTAATGCTATCTTAACAAAACCATCCTGTTGAAACAATGCCCCTGTTTCAAGACCACTGTCGTCTGTTTGTAGGTTGGTTAAGACAAGTTGAGTATTACGCCCTTCGCCTGGGTTTTGCTGCTGCGTCAGATACACAGAGAACGAACGCACAAGTTCCGCAAAGTACGATTGACTGTACTCCCCAGGAGGAATGCCAAAGTACGGAAGGGGTAGATTACGGGACATTAACGCCTCCCGTCAGGTCGTATATCCACTCGTGGAGACCCAAGTCGCCATGTTACTCCGGCGTCCTCAGATTCAATACGGAAAGCAAAGCTGCGTCCACGCAATCGGATGTGTGCGTCCTGCGTAAACTGCTCCACGGGAACCGTCGCACTTTTGGTTACAGTCGAGTCCGTCTCCTGTAGATAGGTGCCGCCAGGGAAGTTCCGCGCCTTGAGTGTCATCGTTGCACTTGGGTTTTCTGCCGTAGAATCCCTAAACGTAACATCAGGAATCAACCTACGAATAAACGCAAAGTTGTCCCCGTCTCCAATGTCGATCTGACTAGACTCAACATACGCGTTGATCCCGCTTGGTGTAGAAGTCTCACCGTTATCAAATCCATTTTCATGGCGGTAGAGGTAGTTCCCTGGACCCGCTGCAATCGGATCCTCACGAATACCTTGGTCTAGCCAAGCAGAACGCGACATGTTGCCGTAGTACCAAAGTTGTTGTGTATAATTATACACAACGTAGCGGTCGTTTTCGTCACTGTTTGCTGAAGGGTAGAACCACCATACTTCCCCAAACAACGTATTTACACCTGCCGTAACTTTTTCCGCCTGACCGTCGTTGAAATCAGAAAAGACGTAATCCCGTACGGAACATGGGATCCGCTGCACCGTACCAGCATAAGCATAGAACTCGCGCTTACCCATCCAGAATACGTTGTCCTCCACAGCAACCGCAGCTAGCGGCCCACGGATAGTCGTGTTTTCTGAGATGTGGTCCACACCAAATGTAAACGGTGGTCCCAAGAATTGCATCGAGTACAAGCTGTCATCTGTAAACACAAGAATCTGTTGGCGTGTTTCAATGGCTGTAATAATCTCTGACCCAGAACCAAGGCGAATGGCACCAGCGTTGTTGGTCGCCGTCGCTCTCCAGTCGGTCAAAGATTCTTGGTCCGAGAACCGAATAAGCAAGGGGTCCTGCACCCCTGGATTGTCCTCACTGTCACAACCAAACGCGATGATGTGGCGGTCACGATCTGAAACAAGAACCTGCTTGGCGATTGTCGGAGTGCTATCTGCATTGGCAAGCTGGGCTAGTTCCGTTGCACGGACAGTTAGTGGGTTACTTGCCGACGCATCCCAATAGTAGATGTCGCCGTCCCGCACGTTGATCAAAAGGTCTTCACCGAAGTTGTCGTGTGACCAGATACGAAGTGTGTCGGTAATAACCGTAAGCTGCGCGGCAGAACCCCACGCATCGCGGCTCCATGTACCTGCACCCCAACCGTTTCCAAGAACGGTAGTGTTCAAACCCACGTTGATCTGATATGTGCCCACGGTTGCCGAACCACCGCTGCCCGTGTCCGAAGAGTTTGCTGTCACATACGTTGGCGTATATACGCCGTCCACTGTGATCTCCGTCATAGGTGCGACTTCACGAGCGCGAATGATGTAGTTGTTTGAGTCCACAATCGTGTCGATCTGGTACTCTTGGT
>Ga0208162_1001780_pt1 | contig 10935 bp, 5 predicted proteins | sample CB_VirMetaG_4_FD_184539 | JGI IMG/M metagenome (GOLD analysis project Ga0208162, IMG submission 184539) | Freshwater to marine saline gradient viral communities from Chesapeake Bay - CB_1508_1M Viral MetaG (SPAdes) (version 4) | ecosystem: Environmental > Aquatic > Marine > Coastal | place: USA... | reverse complement strand
AAACATCAAATTATTAGTGTTAATGGAAACGCTGATGGAACCATTATTAATCAATATGTTGACAACATGCCAGTGAGAGATTCTAGAGCTTTAAGGAAGTATATGGAAGACAACAATCCTGATCTTATAATGGAACAGGGTTATGATTGTGCACACTGTGGATATGAAGGTGAGGTGGAGATCCCTATCTCCGTATCGTTTTTTTGGCCTGACAGCTAATACACCACAGAAATACTATTCACAGATTAAACAAAGTATTTTAGAAGATATTTTCGTTGCTGTGTATTATGGTAAATTATCATTTTCTGACGCTTATAATATGCCATCTTATTTGAGAAGGTGGTGGGTTAATAAAGTGGTTGATACTATTAAAAAAGAAAATGAGAATAAGAATAAACAATAATTGAATATCCCCTCAGCATATTTTTGTGTTGAGGGGTATTTATTATATGTATATATATATATCTCGGAGATAAACAATGAAAGCCAAAAACGAAGGTATTCTTTCTTCTATCTTAAGAATGATTAGTGGTATGAGCAAAGATGAGTTTGAGAAAGCTCAGAAGGATGTAGTTAAATGGAAGAAACTTAAAAAGAAGCTTGAAAAAGGAACTCCACAGGATAGACTTCTATTAAAGAAAATACTTCTTAAGAATAAAAATTTAAAATAATATCATGGCTGATTTAAATAATCAACTCCTACAAAGAATAGCTAATTCTCTTGATCAATTAGTAGATGCAGGTGGTGGAAGTGTTTCTACTGGCTCTGCTGCTACAGAGATAGAAGAGACTGCTCGTAAGGCTGCTAACTCTATAGAAAAAGTTACCAGAGAGGTTAGTAGAAACCTTACTTCATTATCTAGACAAATACCATTAATAGGTGATGCCTTAGCTGACTCTATAAGTAAAGCTGTTGATAAAGGTGTTAGCGCTATTCTTGGGAGAACTGGTACGGGAGCGGGTGTTAAGGGGTTATTTGGTGCTATTACTGTTACTGCGGCAGCTGTAGCTAATGAATTTACTAAAATATCAAAAGCCCAAGCGGAGTTAGCAAGACAAACTGGTTTCTTTGGGGATAAATTAACTAATATAAGAACAACTACAACCGCAGTATATAGAGATAATTTAAAATATGGGTTAAGTATGAGTGATGTAGCATCCTCTGCTGCAGCACTAACTACTTCATTAGGAACAGTAAATAGGATTACAACAGGATTAGTTCAAACAAACGCTCAGTTAGCAAAATTTGCTGGTACAACAGCTGAAAGTATGAGTGGTTTAACTTCTACATTAGTTAGAGGTTTTAATATGACTAATACAGAAGTTAATAAGTTTACTAACTTAATAGCTGGAAAAGCAGTAGCTGCAGGTATGAATGCTTCATTATTAATAAGAGATATGGCTACTAATTCAAATCTTGTTTCTATGCATACACAAAGAGGTGCTGAGTATCTTTCTCAAATGGCTAAATATTCTGGTGCTACTGGTATTGGTTTTGAGAAAATGCAAGGTATGTCAGACATATTTTTGAATATGGAAACTGGTGCTGAAATGGCACAAAAAATAAATATGTATACTGGTGGTATGTTAAACTCTCAGTTACTCTTCAATAAGGCTTTAAAGGGTGATACTTTAGGTATTTTTAAAGAAATAACAAATGCTTTTAGAAGTCCTAAAGGTATCCAAATGCTTAATGAATTTCCCGGAGCTGTTAGAAAATTATCTAATGAGTTAGGACTAAGTTTTGATGAATTAAGAAAAATGGCTACAATGTCAAATGAACAATTAAGAATTTTTGAATCTGAAAAAGCCGCAAATGACGCCATTCAACAAAGTCTTTTAGCACAACAAACAACATTACAAAGAATTGGTAATGAGTTTAAAGCAGTGGTGTTACCTACTATTACTAAAATAGCAGAAATAGGTTTTAATATAACAAAAGGTATTTTTGGTTCAGATGGACAAATTACAGGCACAGCTTTAATGGGTGGTTTAACAGCTTTAACAGCTATTGGGGGATTGGCTGCAGCTTTTACAAGAGGATCTACTTCTCTTAACCCAACATATGTTAAAATAGTTGGAGGTGGTGGATTTGCTAGTGCACCCTATTTGCAAAGACCTGGTAGTAGAGGAGGTGGAGGTGGTATGGGTAATTTTGCACGCAAGGCTCTGGGTGTTGCAAGCTTTTTACCTTTTGTAGGAAGTTTATTTAGTTTAGTTGAAGCCGCTCAACTATATGCTGCTGGTGACACTATGGGTGCTATAGCCAGTGGTGGTATGGCTTTAATGGGTTTAATCCCCGGTGGTTTTTTAGCTAAGGGTGGAATTAGAGCATTAAAAGGTGGTAGTTTTTTTGGTAAAGCTGCTATGGGTAGTGTTGTTAGTAGTCCATCTTTATTCATGGTTGGTGAAGAAAATAGAAGAGAGGTTATTGTACCTACAGAAAGAATTAGACAAGGTTTACCCGTTAGTCCAGACGTTGCTGCTGAGTTGGGTTCTATTGGTGTTCCAGGATATGCAAGAGGTGGTTTTGTAACTTCTGCCGCTATGAGAGGACAATTTCAAACAGAAGGTGGTAGAGGTGTAATAGCTAGTTCCGGTTCTTTGGCGGAAACTAGAAGAAGACAACAAGAGATGCGTGCTGTTGATGCCGAATACAAAAGAATGATAAACGCACAACATGAAGAAATTAGAGATTTAATGAGAGAGCAAATGGTTAATGATAGAAGAAATGCTTCTCTCTTAATGGGCTCTCTTGAAAGTAACTCTATGTCTGGTAGTAGATTTTTAACAACTACACTTAGAAGTATATTACAAGATTTCAAAAATTCAGCTATAAGTGGTGTTAAGCAAGGTTATCAAATATGGAAACAAGGATTAGATGAAACTAAAAGAGTTTGGGTTAATGCAGCAGAAGATACATACGATTTTATAAATATCTTTAGAGATAAAGGTAGTAGAGCTGCTTTTACTGAATTAAGAAGAAATAGAGGAATGCAAACCTCTATGGATAACTTAACAGGTCTTTTAGTCGGTTCTGGAGAAGGTAGATATGTTGGTGAAGCATTAAGAACTTCTTTATATGCGAGTCAATTAGGAGGTATGCATTGGACTAGAGCTGCATCATTAGGTCTTGGTCAATATGCGACTGGTGCTAGTATGAGAATGAATGACGGGACTTTTAATTTAACAGGATCGCCATTACTAGGTTTTATAGGCGATCAATATTCTAGATATCAAAATTATAGACAACAGCGTCGGCGTGCAAATGCTTACTCAACTACAAATTATGATTTCGGTGACCCCTCAAATTATGGGATTTCAGATTTTAGTGAGTTATATAGGCCAGATCCACTTGATATCGGTGGATATCTTAACCCCGATTATGTTCCTTCAGGATATGGTGGTTTTGGAAGAAGTCAACGCAATCAATTTGAATCAAGAGTTGATTCTTTGTACAACAGGTATCAAACAAGTGAAAGATTAGGTTCTACCATTGATCCATTTTTAATTAAGACTAGAGATGGTTCTTCTTGGAAAACAGATTCATTTTACACGGGTAATCGTTATGGTACGCCAGATCTTGGAACCGGATTTGGTGTTGATCGCGTTAGAGGTAATTTAGGTCCAAGAAACATAACTGCACGCAGTGAGTCTTTGTTGGAGTTGGAGGATCTCCCCAGAATGAGTATGTCTGATTTAGATGATAGTTATATGGTGCATGAAGGTGGTTTTGATCCGATGAGTCCCAATGCTGGGGCAATAACAGATGTTAAGCCATCACCCACTCCAGGGCCGAGTTTCCAACAAAGAACAGGGTTGAATGTAGGTGCGATGGGTGCTGCAGCAGTTGGGGGAGCTTTAACTGCGTTTGGTCAACAAGGATTTAACAGACAAGGTGTTAGAAGTGCGTTGGGCCAAGGATTAGGTGGTGCGGCAGCAATTGCAACACAAGCAGCTTTTAAAACAGGTCATCCAGCTGCTATAGCGGCTGCTGCAGGATTAACATTGGCTTCTTTTATATTGCCATCTGTTGTTCCAAAAGGTAAATCAGAGGCGAGATTTTCAGCTTTTAGTCAATTACAGAAAAAAGTAATGGGTGAAAGAGATATAGGCGCATTTACTAAATCCGATGATCTCAAAAAAGCTATGAAAGGTAAATCCTCTCAAACAAGAACATTAAGCGGATTAATGTCTATGTTTGCTAGTGCTAATTTATCATTAACAGAGGCTATGAACTTAGCATCATTTCTAACCATACCATCAGCACAAAGAGTAGCTCATCCGGATAGATTTTATTGGAACCAAAGATTATTTAATGTTACACCTGAAGAAATGGAAGAAAAAGATTTTGGTTCTGAGACTTTGGCTGCTTATAAAAGTGTTTATGGTGATAAAGATTTTAAAGAAATACAACAAGATAAACAAGCAATGGACGCTCGTTCAAGAAAAAGATTTGGAGATGAAAAAAGCATTGCTGAAGAATTTGTCCGTAGAGCAAACATAGAAATAAATAGAGCAACTGGTGGTAGAGGTGAGCAGTTAAAAGTTGAAGATTATATGGAAAATGGCGCAGTTAATATGAATAAACTTCGTTCCGATGCAGCTGCTAGAGGTATGGATCTTCAATCTCATATATTTAATGTAAGTCCAGATGAAGGTGGTGCATCGGGTGGCACCGGACCTGGAGGTCCAACAACATTAAGTATGCCTCCAGAATTACAAGAAACACTTAGACAAATAAATATGGGTATACAAGAAATGACTAAGCAACAAACAATACAAGTTTTTATTTCTGGTGAGAAGTTGTTAGAACAGGTAATAAATCAAGGTGGAAATTAAAGAGATAATAAATGGCTGATGATATAAAAACATTATTCGGTAAATGGGTAAATAAATTTAGAACACAAAACAATGACCCTACTAAAGATTCTCCCGACAATCTTCCCGATTCAGAGTTTAATGGTACTGACCAATATAAACTGAGTAACGCTGACTATCAAAACTTAGAAGATATTAAAGAAGGAAATTTTCAAGGTATTAGTATTGATGAACTTTTTAGTGTAGCTGATAAAATTGAACACGTAAACAATCAGCGTGCTGGTATTTTAAGAACCTCTGGTAACACAACAAGAACTGCTGAATTTAATATATCAAGACAGTATAATAAAGATAATGGCGATTTAGAATTTCTTGCTAATACAGATATAGAACGAAATGAAGAAAATATTAATAATGTTGTAGGAAACGCATCTGGTTCTCTTGATAAAACGTTTAAATTAAATGATAATATTGCTTATTTGGCGGATCAACAAGCCGGTATTTTAAAAACTAGTGATGGAACAACAAAAACAGCTGATTTTACTTCTATTACAATATATGAAGGTGGTTACTTAACAGATTTAAATAGTCAATCAGAAGCAGATAATAACACACAAGATAAAAATGCAATACATGCAAGCGAACAAAGAGATGGTATTTTAAGAAGTAATACAGAAACAAGAATATCTGAATTTAATTCTGGTGATGCATATCCTTCTCTTAAAAATGAAGATGGTAGTTTTGTAGATAGAGATACTGAAAAACAAAGAGTAGATTTGTTAAATAATTGGAATAGTAATGAAAGACCATCTTTATCAAGAGGCAACACATATGGTAATAGCATACAATATCAACGACTATCAAACCCTTATGAAAAAATAGAAATAAATTTAGGTACTTTGTTTGAAGGTGCAGGAACGATAGAAGTATATGACAACAATATATCCAAAAGATTTTTACAAAAACTAACAAACACTGCTACTAATGGGTTTAATAGTTATGATAGTTTTAAAAATTTTGATGATTTCTTTAATCAAGTTGATGAAGTAACGGCATCTGGTATTTTTGTTGGTGATGATAATGATATTAAGGATACATTAAGAAGATGGATAGAAAATTTTGATAATTTAAGTTCATCAGATCTTACATCAGATAGAGTTGGTGGCAATCCTTATGTTAATGATACAAACAATAGAGAATCATTTTTCTCTAATACAACACCGTATAATAGTGAAGACACGTATTACGCTGATAGATATAGATATAGGTCTGATACAACGACAACAGTTTTAAGAAATAATTTTAGTAGAAACTCTCACTTAAACGAAACTGATATAAGAGATGCTAATAGAGTAGCTACTGGAAATCAATTAGGTAGTACTATATCAGTTAGAGTGGATAACTCAACAAAATCAGTAACTCAATTTTTTAATATAGAACAACAATACGATATTAACTCTCCTACTGTTGGATATCGTAATAGAATACTTTTTACCGATAATGATAGTATATTAGATATAGCTAGAAAAAAAAGAGTAGAAATAGACACAATATTAAAAAAATGGAATGATAACGCACAAGACATTTTAGGTGGTAGAAGAACACCAACAGAAGATGGCAACGACCATTACATTAATAATAAAACTTTAAGTCCAGAGAGTAATATAAGCAGTGATAATGTTTTTAGTGGAACAGATTATGGGCCATTAGATTATATGTTGTTGTTTTATGAAAGTATAGATGAGTGGACATCATCCCCTAGTGTTGAACAACAAAGAGATATGGCTAAAAAGGGATTTAATGTTGGTCAGATTTTAGGGTCTGGCTACTTTAAACAAAGAACAAATGAAAGTCTTAATAAAGAAGATATTCCTACTGATATTTTAAATCTCTTGGGTAATATTGCTGGTTTTTCTGGTGGGTTTGATAATAATGGACAAGATATAAGTAATAGGTTGGAAATAGCTAAACAAGAAATTGTTGATAGCTATATACCGGGATTTAATAGACCTCCACAAACTATTAGAATTGCGGCTCCATTAGAAAATTATTTAAATCAAAACTTATTAACAACAGACTTAAATAGTGTAAATTCTGTTTTTGATAAATTGTATTTAATTAATCCTTCTGCTCAGTATGCTCAACAATTTGCAGTAGATGCGGGTAATGCTATTGTTGATCCTACTGTTTTTGAAGAAGGTGTTTTAGGAGGTGTTCCTTTAGTTGAAATACAAAAAGATGGTAGAAGAAAAGATGGCGGTGTTCTTAGAAAAGTTTTTGATTTTGCAAATGATCCAACTTATGAACAAAAAATTAACGGATTTAACAACAACATACCTGGCTCTGTTAAACGCGGATTTGTCGGCAGTGGTTTTACAGAGAATCAAAGTGATGTTGGTAATGAATTACCAGCAGTTGTTAATCAACCAAGAAGACAATTTTTAGATTCTTTAGCTAATAGACAACAAAAGGGTGATGAACAGTATTTTCCTTTCTTATTTGAAACTGAAAATAGAACAAGTAATTCTAGTGAGAGTTTTGAACAAATGTGTTATTTGCAAGCAACACTAGATAATATAAATGAGTCATATAATCCAGCTTGGCAACAAAAACATTTTTTTGGTAGAACAGAGCAAATATCAACATACACATATACCGATAGAGTTTTGGATTTGAGTTTTTCTGTTGTTGCAAATACTATAAGACAGTTGCAGAACTTACATGAAAGAGTATCTTGGTTAGCTCAACAAACATATGGACAATATAATATAAACGCTGTTGGACAGGTTAGTAAATTAGGAGCTGGTCCTTTAATCAAAATGACCATAGGTGATATGTTTGTAGGGTTAGGTGGATATATACAATCATTATCATATGATTGGAATTTTCTTGGAGCAGGTGGTAAGTGGGAAATAACAGAGGGATTAAGAATACCTATGGGGTGTAAGGTTAGTATGTCTTTTAAGGTATTACACGATGATCTACCAGATAGAAATTATGCACTATATTCTGGTCCATTACAAAGAGCTGATGGACTAATAAGACCTGCAGCCCGTTTTTCTGGTGATAAAACAACAGAACCTCTCATACCAGTTACAGACGCAGAAACATACGTTGATTTATTAGCAAACAATACTAGTGTAGGTAATAACTTAGGTGTTATTCAATAATATTAAGAGGTATAATTAATGGCTAAATCAAGATATTCTATTTTAAGTAAGGTTATAGACGCAAAAGATTTTAATAGTAGATATGAAAGTTTCCCTGCTGTTACTGGTAATGAATTAAGAAACCCTAATGATACCTTTATAACTTGGGATGAGACTCAGAGATTAGATAATATATCTAAAGATTATTTAGGTGATTCAAGATATTGGTGGACTATATGTTTACTTAATGATTTAAAATTTCCTTTTGGTGAATTAAACAATGGACAGGTTATTAGAATACCTGCTTCCGTAGAATACATATTTAGTGTTTTATCAACCAAAAAAAGATAGAGTTTTTAAAATATGAGTACAATACAAGATAATAATTTAGATGAAAGTTATATAGATCACTTAGAAGCCTTAACAAGAAACTGGGAAGAAAAGAAAAGTCTTAGTAGTCAAAAACTTTCTGGACTCACCCCTTTTGTGGATTTGTATGCTTTTTTTGATAATAATAATACTTCAGATCGTAGCCTTTATCAAAAAGTATTACAAAGCGATGTGTTAGATTTTGAATCTGATGATGATTTTATAACAAAATCTACAGACTCAGAATTGGGTATAAATGCTGATTGGAAAGCTATAAACGTTGCAAAGTTGGAAAGTCAACTTGCAAGATATGATTATCAAAGACAAACAGATGGTGGCGGAATTCAGAATTATAGTGATTTAACAAACGAAAGAGGTGGAATAGGAATTAACTCTATGGAGATTACTAGAGGGACTTCAGAACCCTTTACAGCTCGTTATAGAGTAAACATGACTATAACAGACTCTAATCTTATAAACAAAAAAGCTGAGTTATCTAAATTACTTACTCTTAATAGTACTTATTTATTAGCTCATGGTTGGAATGGTTTTGAATTGACAGATGGAAATACTCCAGTTAGTAGTCCAAACCCAATATTATCTGCAGAAAGAGATCCTGATTCTCCAGCTGGATATATAAATGTTTTCACCGGTCAAAACAAATTGCAATTTAATGTAGGAGATAAATCTAACGGTTATTGGGATTGGAATTTTGTAAAACTTTATCAGTTTAATTTTAATGTTAATAATGTGGGTCATTTAGATGTAAATTTAAGTTTTGTAAATATAGAGTCATCTCACTTACAATTTAGTAAGATAAGAAATGTTTCTAATAGAGTTTTAAGAAAAATAAAAAAACCTGTATTGAATCAAGTATCTGATATTTTATATAATGAACAAAATACAGATAGTGGGATTTTACTAACTGACGCGGCAACAATAGGATATATATACGGTATGGAACCTTTATTTCTTTCTTATTTAAGAAAAGGTATAAATTTTTCAGAAAAGGAAGAGTTAGAAAATGCAGTTACAGATGGATTTAATAATGTTAATTTAGATATAGAACCTCTTACTGATTCTTGGTCTGATTCAAAAGATTTTACAAATGAGATAGGACAATTAATAAATTCAAGTAATGAAGATGCTAAAAAATATATTGGTGGTTTTGAAACAAATTATGAAAGGGTGACTATTGATCAAGGAGAAGAGAAAGTTATAGAAACAAGAACGCCATTTCCTGTTATAGATAACGCTTTTGACGGAAAAATAGTTACAGTAGAGGGTGAGTTTGAAATAGCTAATAGAGATGATTTTGCGAATATAGTAAACGATTTTAGGAGTCGTGGACAACGAGTTGTGCCTGATCAATTAACAGATTCTGAAAACAGAAGACTAAGAGGGTCAACACCAACAATAAAAATAAAAAGAGAAATTCAACTTAATTTTTCAAATAATATACCTGATTATAAGCCTCCGTTTGTTTTTGATAAACAAGGTGCGTCTTTATTAAAATACTCATCTATAAACGCTAACGATTCTTCATACTTGTTATATAATTTAGTTATAGATATAAGTGACTCTATAATTGTTAATACGCCACAAGAAGCTCTGTATTATAATACAACCTTCAATACAGATGGTATAGATTTATCATATGGTTCTTTATCATTATCAAGGACTTTTTCTTACTTAAATGAAAAAAGTTCTTTTAATGAAAACTTAGATAATCTACAAAATTTAGTTTTTTCAAATAGTAGTTCTTTTAAAAATGAAAAAGTAGAAGGTTGGCCTCTACAAAATTATAATGATATAAAGGATATAAAACATATAAAACCTATAGCTATAACTTCAAATCAATTTGAAAAGTTTTTAAAATCTAAAAGAGAAAATGTAATATATGGACAGGAACATTTAAATAATGTTGTAAATAAAGATAGTTTTTATAGATTAAATAAAGAAACTATATTTGAAAATGAAGAAGAAGATAAAACTGATAACTTTAAAGCAAAAATAAAAAACAGAGGAAGTGTTTTATTATCAGTGCAAGAAACCAGTTCTCAAAACAATAGTTCTGATCCAGATCAAGGTCAAGAAAACGAGGATACAAGCGCGCCTGCATCTGATAATCCGAAAGATAATATAAATCAATTAATCCCTCCCTTACCACAGTATCCGATACGATCAAATTTTGGAAGCGATGAAGAGTTTGAAGCAGCTCAAAGTGGATGGTATGAAGAGGTGAAAGAAAACGTTAGATTTGATATAATAAAATGGGCAAATTATGTTATAAGTAATTCTGATGATGATGGTGATATATCTAAAAGGGTTTTTTCTTTACCGAGAGACACTTATAATCAAAGACAAAGAGGTAACTCCAGAGGAAGAGAAAGACTAAATGACAATGATTATATTGAATTATTATTAAGTTGGAGTCCAGATAATCAAGGAAGAATAATAAGTAGTGAAGAAAAAGAATATTTTAGACAAATAATAGGTTCATATGATGTTAACACAAGAAGTGTAGCTCTTTATGGAAATAATGAATTTGAAAATAAAAATATAGGTGATGTGCGTGGTGGGGGGTTAGAAAAAA
>Ga0208162_1001778_pt1 | contig 10952 bp, 6 predicted proteins | sample CB_VirMetaG_4_FD_184539 | JGI IMG/M metagenome (GOLD analysis project Ga0208162, IMG submission 184539) | Freshwater to marine saline gradient viral communities from Chesapeake Bay - CB_1508_1M Viral MetaG (SPAdes) (version 4) | ecosystem: Environmental > Aquatic > Marine > Coastal | place: USA... | reverse complement strand
ATTCTGAAACTGAAACTTCGGTTTCGTCTTTTTTTTTTACGTCATTAGAAGCTTCACCGAAGCCATCTAATTGAAGTAATGGATTTGATTCTTCCTTTTGGCTACCTAAACCATCTATATCTAAAAGCGGATTGTTATCTGACATTATTTTACAATTACTTCTATACCTTTTTCTTTAAGCATGTAAGCCTTATACTCATCAGTACTCATACCCCCTCTTTCAGCGGCTTCTTCTAAATCTTTTTGCGTAGCCTCAACTTTTCTGATACTAGCAGTTGACGATGAAGATGATTTACCAAGTGGTGCAATGAAGAAATCGTTGTAGAATTCTTCATCAGACATTCTAGAAAATTTAGATTTTCCAGAACTTAGCTTAGTTTTAATGAACTGTCTCTTAGCCTCTGAATCCCTTATGTAAGCTTTCAAACGAGTCTTGCTTGGAATATTTTCATATTCTCCGTCTTCATTTAAAGATCCCATTGCTGTAAATACAAGATTTCCATCATCATCCGATTCTTCTTTAGCGAACATGTTTACTTCGTAAATAACTTCTCCAGTATTGTCATCTACAAAAGTTTTTAGGATTTCAACAGGGAAGTTTTTGCGGTCAAAATCAACCTCTACGACAGTACCATCCTCTTTTTCTATATAGTCTCCTCTAGATATGTCAAGTGGTATATTCTTGCTTGATCCAAATGTCTTAGATTTAGTGTACTTGAATATCTCCTCTCCTGGAACTTCTATGTCTTCTTGTAAGGTTGTTTTTACCCAATCTTTAAACTCTGCAAGCTGCTTAATTCTTTTAGTCTCATCACTTTCCGAATCCCAATCATACTCAAGAACTTTTGTTTTTTTACCGTCAGGAGAAGTTACAGTAATCTCATCACCAGCCAAAATTCCTGTTGGCGATACTGCAAACCCAAGACTTTCTAGTAAAGGTTTTAATTTTTTAGCCCCTTCTTCTTGCTCTTTCTCGAAATCTTTCTGACTTAATCCTGACGTAGGGTCGAACACCTTGTCGTACTTGGTCTTGTTTTCAGGTGTAAGGTCTCTAGTTGTAACTGATTGTGACATTACCACTTGCTCGTCTGGAGTTGTGGTACCAGGAGCGAAATCACTAGCACTTGGTGTAGTTGTTTTTGCCGCTTGAATAGGGTCTGTAACTTGCTCGTATCGGTATCTACTAGCTATAGGGTCTAAAGCTTGAGCATACCACTCTTGCTTTTGTCTCATTTGATCAGCAGGAGACATGCCAGCTAAAGTATTTATTGGGAAACCTTTGCTCCTAAAGTATGCTAGTTCTTGTAATCTGTTTTTAGATATATCTGATGCTACAGTTGATATGCCTTGGTTGTAAATTTGCTCTGGGACCTCTGCTCTTAGATACCTTGTATTGTCAGATCGACCCATTATATTTAATGGATTTCCAGCTTTATCGAACATAACTTGCCTGTCAACATTTTTGAAATAGTCATCTATCAACTTGTTATCGTCAACCAATTCTTGAAGTGGTACGTAAGAGTATATACCATTTTCTGATATATCTCCATATCCAGCCTCTTCTAAGGCTCTAGCATAATCTACATCAGAGACATCTCTATCGTTTTGCATTGCCTCCAAAGCAGGGTCGTAATAAATACCACCCTTTTCTATCTGTGTGGATCTAGCCTTGATTTCATTGTTGCTTTGAATGTAGTTAGACATATCCATGTTGAAGTCATTAATAGCCTTGTACATGCCAGAATAATCTTCATTATTATACATGGTTTGAACCTTATCAATCGTGTCTGCGTATTTTATACGAGCATCATCATGGTTTCTCCAAAAGATTTTGTCTTCATCTAACGTCACCTTGCTTAGAATGCCGGCAAGTTCTTTAGCTTTTCTCTTCTTCTCTTTCTTCTCGTCTTCAAGCTTCTTCATCTTCCTAGCATGCATCTGACGATATGGGGTCATATCGACCTCAAAGTTCAATGCAATACCAGTACTTAGTGGGTTACCAAAAGGTCCGTTTGCCATGATTATTCGAATGTATATGTTCCTGCATCAATACCACCCGGAACTGTAGCCCCCGTAGAAGTAGTGTTAAAAAATGGACTAGTTGAATTGGTTACCATATCAATTGGTTCAGTATAACCCATATCTCCAAAGTAATTTTCAGCATTGAAATCCAATTGAGGCATAAATCCAGCTTGATATTCTGATTGAGCCACAGGGCTATCAGTAAATTGACTATAAGGGGCATCAGCAAACATTCCTTGATAATCCACTTCATCGGGTGGCGTTCCCATTAAAGTTGAATCAGGAGTTCTCTCCATAGGTCTGTTCTTCTGCATTTCTTTAATTTGCCTCTGCTGCTTTGGGGTGTAAGTTGCATCGTCAAGACCTTCTTTCCCCTCTATAGCCTCTGCGATTGTCGCTCCAGTACCTGCAAGATTCTTAAAGCCAGCTTGTGCAGCTTGACCCAAAGCAGTTTGTTGAGCCGTTAACATTTGATTAAACGACTGAATGTTCTGATTATCTATAGCTTGCATTTGACCTGCAAGTTGAGCATACTGACTAAGGCTTTGACGTTTAATCTGTGCGTTCTGTGCAGCAAGAGCATTCATTGCCTCAGTAGTTCTTATCTGAGATACAGCAGCGGCTAGGTTACCCAAGCCCCTCTGTTCCATCGCACGTTGTGTTCTACTTTGAGCAGTTCCGATTCTTTGTTCTGCTACCGCCCTTTCAGCAGGAGTCATGCCTTGTTGAGCAGCCCTCCTTGCTATTCCCGTTGCTGTTTCTAAATCAGACCCTGCTGAATATTCTTTTGCCCCCGGTAGTTTGGATAACTGATCCATTGAGACACCCATTTGGATGCCCCCCATTACTCCTTGTACTACTGCGCCAATCCAAGCCATATTACGTTATTTACAAATATACTTAACTTCTATAGATCCTTAATCTTTCTCTTAGCTTCACAACAAAGTTGTATAGCCTATTATACATTTTCTTTTCAAAAAAGAACTTAACTCTTATAAAGTCACCCATCAATGATTTAGTATCTCCAGAAGGGTCTCCACTTTGGGTAGAGTCATTCTTTATCGGAGACCTCCAGTGGTCATCATGGTCATCAAACTCACCCTTATTCAAGAAGCTTTCCTGATTGAGTGTTTTGAACTCCATTCTATCAGGCTCATTGTCACTTATAACTTGTGTGGCTACAAACTTCTTGCTTGACTCTGGTAGATAGTTTACTACACCCTCAATGTAAGCGTCCTCAGACAACTCTCCTGCTTCTGTAGTATACCAAGTAGTGTACTCGCCTTTTCTATGCTCATAGATTCTATTCTCTACTGTTGGGTGTGCCGACAAGAACTTGTTCTTCCAAGGGAAGTAAATCTTAGGCATGTGTGAGTAGAATGAGCTAAACCCATTTGTCATCTCATTGAATGCAAGTGTAAAGTTGGAGTAGTAATCCCCATCATCTCTTGGAACTCTTACCCAATAAGACTCCCAAGGACCTGTGCCTCCAGGCTCATTTAGCTCCGTAGGGTTGTGCGCTTGAACACACAGATAAACATCAGGTATTTGCTCAAAAGGATAATTTATGAATGTGGTGTTAGCAACAGTGTCCCCCACATTGTATTGATCTATTCTAAGGTCACTTAACTTCCACAAGCCCCTGCTTGCCCTATATCCCCTCCAAGTCCAAATGGCTTCTTTGTACTCATCATCCCATACAGCACGTACTCCTTGGTTTACGTATGGAGAGTCTTCTCCTTCAGTCCATCTAGCATCGTTCTCTAGGAATGACCTAAGACCCTTTACGTCTGAAAGCACAACGGTACCGTCAGCACCAAACCTCATAATTAGTTTGGACTCTTGGTTAAACCAGTAAATTACATCTTTACCACCTGGGCTTCTACCCTTTATTACAGACCACTTGTGTTGTGTTCCGTAGGCAGAAAGACTTTGACCATCCCTTGACAGAACAGCACCGTCTCCAATAACTATGTTCAACCCCTCTGCAACATCTGTCTGTAGTTGACCCGTTGCGTGGAAATACTGAGCCTGAAACTTTCTAGGCTGCAACGTAAACAACTCTCCATTGACATTCTTGTGTGAAATAATCTCACCAAATGTTTGGTCTATATCCTTAAAGTTTAACGGAAGAAAAGATTGATTCTTGTCATCAAGCGTTTGCTGTTCATACTTCTGACTGTAATCTATTCTAGACGGTAGGTCTGTCTGTTGTTTGAGTAGCCTATCGTTTATAGAGTTGTAAGAAAGGATTCCGTTTTCTGGAGTATATGATGGATTGTATCTGAAGTTGAAACCAAATCCTGACTCATAGTCTTGAAGCCAATCCCCTGGATTAGTTGCGTCTGAAGGATATAAGAAAGCGTCAGCATCGTCAGTCCTCATCTGAGCGTTAATCCTGTTTTGAGAATAGAACTTCATTCCACCACCCCAACCTGGACCCTCATTATTAGAGAAGTCATCTGTATTCCAACCGCCTTCTGCTAAATCTCCATTCACCCTTCTAGCACCCAAGTAAAATGACTGAGTAAAAGTGTCTCCTCCAAATATTTTTAGTTGGTTTTTTTCTACCAAGCCATTTACGTCAAAAGAAAGCTGATCAACTCTAAATGATTTTCCAGTATCAATATATATAGAATCTCCAGTAGCACCATACTTACCTCTGTTTTCTTGAAATAAGTGTATGTAGTAAACTCCGTAATCAGTATTCTTATTTGGAGATTTAACACCAGTAAGTTGGTCTCTTAGATTTGGATCAGAATCTCCATCGACTCTAATTACCAATCCACCTTTATTTTTCCAAAGATTTTCATATCTAGCATATGGTCGGCTATCTAAGTCTCCAGGACCTGACCCCTCCCAATTTCTAGCATGTGCGCTATATCCTTTTCTGAATTTAGCGTCAGGATATATGGAGTCTGAACCACCATCACCTATTTCATGGGTGCTTTGAATGTCATATTCATCATAGGTCGTTCCAAAATTTTCAGCACCATACTCTGTATAACCAGAAGGAACAACGGCATCATTTACAAACAATCCGTTTACAAAGTCACCTTGATGGAACTTTGACACCCTATATTCTCCAAACACATGAAGTTTTGCGGCAGAGGAAACATTTGACTGCCCCAATAATAAATCTGGAGCGTATATGGAAAGTATTCTTCTGTTTACCCAAAACGGATAGTAGTGATAAAGAACATCTTGTTTAGCATCAGATATCTCAAGCGCACGAGCAGCTGGTTCATTACCTAATCTAACCATGGTTCCAAATGGCTGACCGTGTTGACCAGTAAAACCTCCAGTTAAGTTTTGCCCTGTTCCAGGTAAGTTCGTTGGATTAGCATCCTCCCCATAATAGTAAAGGGGAGTAATATTGTGGAAATCTATATTTCCTCTATACTCAAAATCTGGGTATCCTAAATTAGTTATACCCCAATAAGAATTCAACGAAGTCGGGGCTGGACCCAATATCTCTCCAGAGTACCAGCACCTATAAAGACCTCCAGATGCATTTGGAGTATTAGGTAGCGTATTAGTAGCTGTCCCAGGAGGGGATATTTCCCAATTAATGCCTCTACTCGTAAAATATGAATCATCATATGTGTAGAAGTTATATGTCTTCCAGCTAGGAGTAACCATAACTGTGAATATAGCCCCCCAGTGAATCATGCCAAATGGTCTAATTCCAGCTTGTTGGGGAGACCCGTATGCAAAGGGATACTCGTGAAAAGTCCCTTTGAATGTTTTCCAGTTAAAAGGAGGGTCAGCCGTATGCTCAGTCAAACATAACGATGGCAATACATTTTTGTATATGTCTCCGTCCATAAATCCATAAGCTAATGGAAATGTAGGGTTTTCAATATCCAAATTAGTACCAACATCATTACTAAATGTTACCGTTCCAGTAGATGGGGTATAACTTAAACCAAGGTAGTTGTTAGTGGTTATCTTATTAATAGTATACTCCCCATTGCCCTGAATGTTAATCTCATTGGTGGTAGATCCCATGCCAACAGAAAGAACGGATGCTCCCGTAGCCAATACTTCAGGAATACATTCTACACGAACAATCTTTATCTTATCTATTAGGTTTGATAATGGTTCTCCATTTATCTCGTAGGTAAAGTCAAACCCAAAGAACTCTACGTAAGCTACTTTTACTCTAGCTGTATTAGGGTATCTAGGATTTACACCGCTACTTGGGTTTACCGGACCCCCTTGAATTGGGTCTTCTGGATATGGTAACTGATTATTGAAATCATATATGCTTTCTGTCAAGTCATAATTGGTCAATAAATCACTACCCGTCTGATCTCTTCGGTTATCATTAAATGGGTTAACCGTATTTTGTGTGTTGAAGTCTATTTTAATATCGTCAACCCACGCAGCTTCTGACCATTGTCCATTATCAGTCCACCTAACTTGAACACCAAATCTGTAGGTTTCATTAATCATGTAACCTAAATCATCATGTATGGTGTGTACGTCTTGGTACTCCCCTATCTGAAACTTGGTAGATTCAGTAATGAACTTGTTTTTTATCCTGTGCTTAAATGTCTTAGCCCAATCTCTTATGTCTCTTTTTGGTTCTTCTTGCAGATTTGAAAAGACTAGCCTGTTGTCTATGATGTCCACATTCAAAGCCTTCTTAGGGGTCTTCTGTAGACTAATAGGAATGTCTGCAAGGTCTACTGCAAATGCAGTTTCTGAACCATTATGGTTAATTACCATAGAGTTTGCAGTAATGTCTTGCTCTGAAAGAACAAAAGCAGTAACTACATCTTCTACATAATCTACGTAACCTAAAGCTATATACTGGAAGAATCTTCTATCTATGTCTGATATAAGAATCCTATTTAGCTTACCTGTGTTTACATCAGCATCGTCACCATAAGCGGTTCCACTTGGAGTCGCTGAGTAAGCACTTACAATATTGCTTAAATACGAGTATGCTGATTGGTTACCAAAAAAGTCAACCAAATAACAGAAGTACCTTTTGTTTCCTGATTTAATAGAACCTCCGGTCATCTGCTGATACAGTTCCACATCAGCACCTATTTGTGCGGCAGAAACTTCAGATTGCTCTGAAACTATATCATAGAAGTAAAAGTTTTCGCTGTTGACGAAGTTTAACGCTCCATCTGTTTCGTAACCCCCATAGTAATAGAAAGCCCTTCTGTTGTTGAAATCATCAGTATAGTAAAGGGTCTTTCTTCTTATGTCATCTCTTCCGGTTATGTCGTTTGCATGCTCTATTACAAAATTAAGTTGCATTGAACGCAACAACCTTGTGTATGTCCATGCATCAGAATCTTGATTGTAAGTTGCCACGCCTATCTCCCCAATTGACCTTGGATTGAGATACACTTGCTCATCACCTATAGTAAAAGCACTATAGCTGCTACCTGCTCCTTGCCAAGCAATTGCGGTTACGATACCAATTTCTGTTGAAGAGGGAACAGAGTTGACCAAGAACACCCCGTTCAGCCAACTTGCATTAGACTCCCTTATGCCAATCCAATCTCCAACTTGCAGGTTATGATCAGTATTGAAAGAAATGCTAGTTATGGGACCAGCAAGCCCAACACCAACAACTGTTAAGCCAAGCTTTTGAGGCTCTAAGTCAAGCGTTGAGGAGGTTATAAAAAGGTCTCCTAAAAGGTCGTGTGAACCGTTTGCTTTAAGGGGTCCAGCTACGTTTTTAGGAATAGCTTCCTGAATAGCGTATACCTTCAGATAATTATCACCCGTAGATTTTATATGATAATCATAGTAATCATATGCGGTTAATTCTACCTCAACATAGTCCGATGTGGAAGTTGTGTTGACGAAAGGTCCAATATTGCTATTTTGTATTCCTGTTTCAATGCCAGATACAGTTCCATTATTGTCTATAGTAGAAATCAACTGGTCTTCATTCATACTCCAGAACTGAATCTGAAAAGACCCTACAGTTATTAGGGATGTTGAAGGAAAACTAATTGTGGTGCTTGTGGGGATTTGAGCAGCCCATACCTCGTTATCAGACAATGGAAGTGGACTCCCAATGGAGAATCCAGTATTTGATATGCTTGTTACAGTAAATGTTCCATTTAAAGATGAAGGCGAAGCTCCTGATATTGTTATTTGGTCTCCAATCGATACAGCAGGAGGATTTGAAAATGAAAGATTAATTTTAGTGTAAAACCCTCCTTTACTAGTCGTAGTAAAACTTACGGGCGTGTATCTGTTGTCAATTTCAGCCTTCTCAATCCTATACTTTTTACTTTGGGCGGTCACACTACCTAAATCAAAAGCATGCTGGTTTCCCTTAACAGGAATAACAGCCCCTCCTGTGCCGCCTTTCTCTGTTAGCTTCTGTATGTTTTTGGCATCTGGATAGTTACCCTGTCTTACATAGCGAGGGTCGCTATCCTTGTCCATGTTCCCGACAGGATTGAATCTTACTGGTTGATCCGCCATTATCTATCGTTTCTGTCAGATGTCAACCATGCATTTAAGATGGCTGCTATCTCACGCTTGTTCTCTTCAAAACGCTCTCTTTGAGCCATACCCTTCAGATGCTGCTTCTGGTTCTTCCAGATTCTCTGGTACTCCTGACGGATGTTAACTGGGAATCTATCAAAGAAAGACAGCGTAAAGTGGTAGCATAGATAAGCCTCTACTGCTCTTTCATGTCTCTCAGACATAAGCATTAGACCATCGTCATCTACACTTCTTGAAAGGTATGCTAGTTTTATGTCTGTAGCGTCAAGGTCATTTGGGTTGTGGAATACAATGTACCCATCTTGAATCTCAAACACATTGTAGTATGAGTTTCCATTTGTTACAGTAGTATCGCAGCCACAATCCGTTATAAATGCAAGATCCAAGTATGGCTGATCAAAACAATTGCCGTTTGAATCAGACATCCTCACTCCTAGAAGCCGAATAAAGCCCATAGGGAGCTTTACCCTACCATCAACGATAGGAAGGGTACAAGCTCTTTTTACGTATGTTGTAGCGTCTCCTACGTGCCTCATAGCCTCATCAGCCTTTCGTAGAAGGAAGCCGTCAAATTCTGTGGTGTCCTGAATGCGGAGCATCTCTTTAGCAGACTCTACCGCATCCTGTAGGCTTACAATACTATATTTACCTACTTCAATCATTTCACGTTAATATCACGCTGAACATTTGCATCTTCAGCAGAGTTGGATATTTTATTGATAGGAACTCTAAGTACATCTCTTATTGTTCCTGTTCTAACCATATCCTCAATGCGCTTCATAGCGTCCATAGTGATAGGGTAGTCATCCTCCTCCAAGTTGAACCCTGGTATTGACGTAGGGTCTCCAAATATGCCCTCTACCAAGATATACTTCACTTTGTCATCATATACCTCCAAATATCCCCTTGTGTTGTCATACAGGAAGTGTACGTGCTTTGCCATCGCTATCTTATGAATACGATGATTCCTTCTTGAGTTACCCTGCATACGTGTACGTATCTTCCAGAAAGAGTTCTTTCCGTCAATCGTCCCCACATACATAAGTCCATCAATCTGATTGTTTATTCCAATAGTCTTAGGAACCTCAAATAGGGTATAGCAGTCATCCTGCTGCAACTCTTTTTTGTACTGTGGATAGACTCTCTGCAAGAAACTAGGATGAATGCGGTTGTTCTGCTTGTGAAGTTCAGTAATAGCAAACCCTCTAGCAGCATTTAGAACCGCAATCATAGTCCCTATATCATAGCGAGACTCGTCTGTGAATACACCTCCCTCATCGGCAAGCTGTATCAATTCTATGCAATCCTTAGTCTTCAATGTACTCGTATATTATTTCATCAATGTAATCGTCAGTAATATCTATTTCCCATTCAAATATTACCATTGTAGTACTAACCATTACGGATTGTCTACCATTTCTTTGTCAGCAACCATGTACTGATTAGGGTCTCTTGTTTCTTGGTAGAACATCTTAACAGCCTCATCGGTCAAACGATAAAGCAATGTTTTACTGTAGAAATTCTCTAAGTCTAAAACAGTGTCTGTAACCGTTATGTCAATAGCTGGCTTACTTACGTAGTCAACTGTAACCTTGTCACACTTATGCTCTGACGGGAATATCTTGAAGAAGTTCTCACTCTGATTATACTTAGGCTTCTCAATTGTTGGAAGTCCTAAATCAGAGATTCTTCTGTCACTTGGGTAGTACTTTCCGTACTCATATTCAATCTCCTTGACAACAGTTCCGCTAGAGTAGACACCCTGAACCTGAACGCCAGTTGTTAAGTGTTCGTCTGAATACAATTCATACTTGAACTCAGACACCCTTTTTACGTAGGCTTCTGTGCCCACAGCAGGGGAAGACATATTAGCCCCTAATTCGGTAACTAATATTCTTTCTCCGTTCCTAAGAGACACAGGGGTGAAGAACTCTATCGTCCCAGGGGTTCCAACATACATCCTATAAACATCATCTCCAGCCCCGTTGGTGTACATTCTACACTTCATAGCTAACAAGTGCAGATAATCATCAAGCATCTTGTCGTATGTAACCCGACCCTTAGATAGGTCGTAGGTTGTACTAGGGGGGAATCCTACACCGTCTATTTGAACAGACCTAGCCGTATCAAACACAGCCGTTGGCGTAGCCACCGTATATGTTCCGTTTATAACCGTAGAAGGAACACCTCCGTCTGTTACACCAGATATAGTAAACGTATCGCCTACCTCTAAGTTATGCTCAGTCCAAAAGGTGATTATACTTGGTGCGCCAGGCTGTATTAGAAAAATAGGAACTGGTACTGTTCGGAACCTATTGTTGTTAATTTCAAACTCTTTATCAATAACGATTAGTTCGGACAACTCGTCAAACTCTTTCTGAGTGTCCATTCCACGATACTTGTTCTCTATGATACGCAGGAATGCGTTGTCAAAGGCTCTC
>Ga0208162_1001777_pt1 | contig 10964 bp, 15 predicted proteins | sample CB_VirMetaG_4_FD_184539 | JGI IMG/M metagenome (GOLD analysis project Ga0208162, IMG submission 184539) | Freshwater to marine saline gradient viral communities from Chesapeake Bay - CB_1508_1M Viral MetaG (SPAdes) (version 4) | ecosystem: Environmental > Aquatic > Marine > Coastal | place: USA... | reverse complement strand
TAATGACAGATGATTCTGGGTGGTCTAATTCACCTAGTGCTCTATTTTCAGCAATAGGGCCACCTATATATTTATCTACTTCTCTTTTTAATATCTCAAATGGATAGCGTCTTCCGTTGTGGTTGAATTCTTCAGCACGCTGAACAACACCTTCAACCATCATATTTTTATTCCCAGAAATACCCTCTGTAATTTGGGTATTTTTAGGTGTAAATACGGAATATTCTATTAATAGTTTTTGAGCCATCTTACTTTTTTACTATACGAACGTCAGAATCAGGTGATTTCTTTTGAACAGCTATAGCTGTATCTTCGTCTTCAACTTCAATTGCTTCTAGTCTACGTGCTTCAACTTTATCTTTAAGCTCGTCTACATCTACACCATATTTTTTAGCGTATTTTTCGTAGATAGCATCTCTAGTTCTACCTAGTTCTTCAACACTATCTTCTTCTAGTGGAGTTGAATCAGCGTTTACATCAGCTACTCTATCGTATTCTTCTCCGTGTTCATTTACATCGTCTAAATCTAAATAATAGTTTTCTCTTTCGTCTTCTGATGAAAATCCATCATCATCTCCTTCACGGATAATTTTACCTTTTTGCTTTTCTAAAGCAGCAATAGATTTTGCGTTTACTTCTACTTCGTATTCGCTATCACCCATAGATGCTATTCTCTTTTTAGAGTAATAGTTAGGGTCTTTGGTAAGATTTTTAAGTACTTTCTTTTGGGCTTTTAAAACGTCATCTTCTGTAATATCAGAATTACCTACGGCTTCGTTTTCAACACCTAGTTCCATATCCATACCTCTAGCATATTCATATGGATTAACCATATCAATAGTTTTAGCGATAATATCTACTTCTTGTTTCCCTGTAGATTCTTTTGTTTGTTTTTCAGATATCATACCCTTATTTTTAAGGATCTTTACTGTATCTGTAAAATTGTTAGATGAGGTAATCCAGGGCAATCTAGCGTCACGACGCACTTCATACAAGAACTTTTGTTCTGTAATTTCGCCAGCTACCAGTTTGGTATATAAGTCTTGTGTTGTCATGTATATAAATATTTATTTACCTTGACCTCTGTAGGTCTTAACGTAATTTTTACTACTTTTTATTTTTGATGTTTTGCTTTTAGCGTGTACACCAGGACGTCTTGTTTTAGGTTTCTTAAAATAGTTACCTAAAGTTAAACCTTTTGCCATTATTCAGTTAGACCTTTAATTCTATTATTTAATTCTTGTAATTTTTCGTTTATTTTAGAAATGGCTTCACGAGTACGATTTAGATATGTCATACCCTCATTACTTGCTTTCAATTCAGTACGCATTCTTTCTGTAAATGATACAACTTTAGACATTTCGTCTATTTTACGTCTTATTTCACGTACAGCAATATGTAATTGTTGTGTAGGTGTACGGAATTGTGATTCTCTTTTAAATTGGCTATAACGAGCTTCGTTTATAGTGAATTTCTTGTAAGCCTCAGGATAGTTTTTTCTGATGTGAGTACGATATCTGTTAAATTCTGCTTTAATTTTAGCAGCAATATCGTCTACTACAGCATCGTCTGTTTTTTGATCTAATTGAGCAATTACTTTACGTAAATCGTCAAATTCTTTATAAACAGAATCGAATGCTGGGACGTAAGCTATATCCCAGGATATTTGTCCTGTTTCAGGATCTATATCTGATACAGTATAGGTTATTCCTTTGTCTGTTTTAGTGTCTCCTATTTTAATTTCTAACACATCAGCAGCATCTAAGCTGTCCATATCATATCCCGTATTTAGACCAGCATCAGCTTGACTATTAGTTAAGTCTGTTACGGGGTTGAATTGTTTTTTTTCAGAGAGCTCATCAATCGCGTCTTCAAATAGCTGTTTGTAGTCGATGAATTTAGACTTTCTATTAGGAATTGAAGGATTAGGAATTTCGAAAGGTTCACCAATTTCATCGGTTTTCTTTTTAAATGCTTTTGGGGAAGCATATTGTGCACCTGTACCAGGTGTAAAAGAAGCACCAGTACCAGTGGTGCTCATCTCACGTTTTAATCCTGTTACTTTTAATTTCATACTGTCACTATTTCATTAGAAAGATCGAGATATTGTAGTAGCGCAACTAAATGATCGTCTTTTAACTTTCTAGTCTCTAGAATAGGTTCAATTAAATTTATAACTTCTTGGATTTTAATTTTTAGTGCCGGCTCCTCTATTTTATCTACGTTTTCTTTCAGCGTAGTAGATATACTCTTGAACTTAGAATTCAAAAATTCTTTAAGCTTAGGAGCATCCGTAGCACTATTTATGTATTCTTTTAATACTTCTTTTTGTTCTTTAGATAGCCCGTCAAATTTTGTATTGTATTTTTCGAGCATTATTTTGTAGGTAAGCGCACGTGTACCTTTATCTAAGGCCATTAGTTCTTCTACTAATGGAGATAAAGACATTTTAGAATCTGGAGTAGATGTGATGTGTTCTAAAATGGTAATTTTTGAGGTAATAATTGATTCGGGATTTCCAAATCCTTTGTTATTAACTGATTCAAACAGAACATAAGTAGAAGCTAATAGCTTATAGTCTTTAATTTTAGCTTGAAAAAAATCATTTAAATCAAAGTTTTCTTTAATTTCTTTAATTAAATTGTATTTTTCTTTTGCTAGTTTATCTCTATCTAGTTTTTTAGATAATTCAAGTACTGTAGAAAGTATGGTCTCTGCTTTACCTTCCGATAAAGAGATTGAATTATTGATAGTCTGATAAAGTTTATTTTCATTAGCTAACTCGCTTTTAGTAAAATATTTTTTTACTAGCGAAGCCGCTTTAGAATTACCGCTTGATAGAGTATCTGCAGTAATTTTTCTTACTAACAGTTCAAACAGAATTCCAGTATTCTTGTACTTGTTATGTTTTATTTTCATAAGTAGTGCGCTACTGATAATAAATATTAAAGTTATTCAACTTCTTCGCGAATTTGGTCCTCATCTAGGAGTTTTTCACCTTCAAAAAGCGATACTTTTTGTTTAGCGGGGAACATTCCTCTTAGACTTCTTTCGTTTTTAGCGAATATAGCTTTAGTGTTTAAATTTTCAATTGTTAAGCCAGTATTAGATAGTCCAGGTCTTTCTTCATCTCCCATTCTACCTTTCATTCTGTCTTTACCTAAGGTATCTCTACCTAAATTACTGTCTTGGGTATTATAGTCTGAAGCATTTTCTCCTGGGCGACCAAGTGCATCATCTGGATATTCAGAATCGTTTACATCATATCCTTGTGGCACTCCTTTACTACCTGGGTATCTACCTGCTCCGTATAATGAGGCTAGTGCATGTGGTGTTCCATATGCTTCGCCCGATTCTGCAGGATCGTTTCCTTCCTCAGATATTTGGTTTCTTCTAAATGAACGTTTTTGATCTTCAATAATTAGATCTCTATATTCTTGATATTGATCTTCACTAAAGTGGAAAATGTTATCATAAATCCAATCAGAAGGAACTAATTTAGTTTCTAACATTTGTGCAGCTAAGTCAACTTTTTCTTTCAATAACGCTATTCTTTCTTGATCATAAATGATAGAAGGAGTAGTTAATTGTAATTCGAAGTTTGTTAATGAAGCTCCATCATACCCCTGAGCATATAAGTGTACTAAAGCAATTTTAGTTAACTCAGATATTAATATCTTTTGAATACGTTCTACTGTACGAGCAAATCTGATATCTTCAGCAGCTAATGTTGCTTTACCCTCTAAATCACCTTCATATCCTAAATAGGCTTTTGGTACTTTAAGTGCTGAAAATAATTTGTCTCTTAGATATGTAACGTCTTCAATAGCAGCGTAATCTAGACCTTTTGTGGTCTCGATTCTTGTAGTTGCATCTCCACCTCTAACAGGAATATAGAAATCCTCTAAGATGTTTTGCATATTGAATTTTAAATTGTAATCACCTGTATTTGGATCAACATAAGGTGTTTTCTTCATTTTGTTGATCATACGTTGCATGTAAGTCTCTACCTCATTTGGTGGAATATTACCGACATTCACGAAGAAAGTACGTTTTTCAGGCGCTCTTACAATACGGTGGATTAACATTGCATCTTCCATCAATGTCATTTGTTTCCATACTTTTCTACCCGGTTCAAGATATGATCTTCCGTAAGGTAGATAGTTAAAGTCTGAAAGTAGGCGGAAGTGAGCCATCTCGTAATTATCGAAAAATACTTCTTCGCCTGTATTTACACCCATTGAAGGGGATATTTGTTGGAATCCTAGCGGGTTTTCAGATACTGAATAGCTAGGATCGTATTTGAATTTTACATCTGATGGGTTTTGAGGATCGCTACCTTCTACTCTAATAATGGTATAAGAAGAAAAAGGTACAACATTGTACACACCAAATTTTTCAGATATTTCTAATTTAAGATAAAAATCACCATATTTTAACATGTTACGAGTCCAAGACCATAGGTTAAACTCGATATTTAAAACATCATAAAATAAGTTATATAATATTTTTTGTACAGTTTCATCTGCAGAGCGAATCTGTAATACCTCGCCCATATCATTTCGCAAACAAGATTCATCTGATACAATATCTAGGGCAGAAGCAACAATTGAATCTGTATCCATAGCCTCATAATCAGTATATAGCTGAATACGGGTAGATGGGAAATTGATTTGTTGTTGGTTTGTAAAATTTAGACCACCAACTGTGCTATATAGCTTGTTGAATCGGTCGTAAAGTGAATTGGTTTGTAGCTGTCCTAAAGATTGTATTTGGTTAGAATCAATTACTTTAAGTTGATTTCCTCCTACATTTCGGATTACTACATCCGTAGAGAATAATCTCCTTAATCTACCAAATAATGAAGTATCTGCCATTTCTTTTGTATATGTATATAAATATTAACTACCCTAACAACCAGGAGATGTCCTCTTTGCCTCCATATGGGTTTTCCATTTCATAAGGATTTTTTATTTGTGGGTTTCCACTATAAATTCTAGGAGCTTCGTAATTAGTAGAATGTATTCCTCCTAATGTTGCACGAACCATATCTACACCTTGTTGTCTAAAGTGTAGTGCTGTATCTCTTAAAAACATTGATATACCAAAGGCCATAGTTAAATCATCGTTATATCCTGATAGTGCTTGTGCTTTACCATGTTTCCAAATAAATGTTCTTAATTCCTCTAACAATCGTTTAGAACGAACTGTTACAGATTTTTCATGAAGATACGAAACTAATTTGGATACTACAAGTGGTCTTGTCTTTAAGGATGTAGTAAATCCAGGAACCATACCTTGTCCATTTTCATACCGGGAAAGATATTGGTCAGCGTTAGTCATTGACACATCCATTTTAGGTGAGTAATATAAATTTCTATACCCTCTATCTATTAATTGCTGTATTACAGCCCACCCTATATTAGCGTTTTCTACTACTAGTAGAGCATCGTTATATTCTGTAGCTACGGCAAATAACATATTGCCATAGTCTTTAGTTGATATTTGTGCTTTAAATTCTGCTACTTGAGTTGCTTCCTCTATATCAAATACATGGAATGCTGAATAATCGTTTCCATCTCCACGGGCAACGTCAGCTACTACCATATAGTCTCTTGAATAGTCTGCTATTTGCCACACCCAAAAGTTACCATCCATTCCCCTGCGTTCAACAGGTTCTTGAATATATGTTTTCTCATAAAAATTTAATATATCTGGTTCTACTACTGTATCCCCGGAGGTACTAAAATCACAGTCACATTCTTGTGCTGCCATTCTAGGTCCTAATATAACGTCTTGCTCGTCTCTCCAAGGTTGGCTACGCTCTGGATGTACAGTCCATGGTAACCTGATTGGTAAGAATGTGTTTTCTCTTGCTTCTGCTTTAACCCATGTAGAATGGAACCAATTTCCAGTACCATATGGGGTAGATAATGCGATACACCCACCCCCAGTGGCTAGTGTTTGTTGAGCTGAGGCAAATATTTCATCAATTCCATCAATAAAAGCTGCCTCATCAATTAGTAGCAAAGATACTGCTTCTGATCGACCAGCATCTGAACTTGCGGATGTTGCTTTAATTTGTGAACCATTTGCTAGGCGTAGCGATAGTTTGTTGTGTTCGACTGTTTTAATCCTCAACCATTGTGGTAAATTATCGTAGGCAAAGCGTACCTTTGTTACCATGTTTTTAGCTGTTTCCTGCTTTGTAGCGATACACAGCACGTTTTTATCTTTTTGAAATAACATCATCCATAAGGCAAATGCAGAACATAAAGTAGATATACCTAATTGGCGTGATTTATTTATAATAATATAATCCTCATTGTGCATATGCTTGAGGACTTTTTCTTGGAAAGGATATAAGTTAAATTTTATTCTACCTTTTTGTGGGTGCTGAATAGTATAATACTTTTTCATAAAATACACCGGATCTTGGGCGCACTTTATGAATTCGCTTTTTATTATACTTTTTAAATTTTCAGCCATCTAGTTTTGTATCAATAATAAAAGTACGGCCCCACCTCCAATTGCAGAACCTATTTGATACAGTTTAGTTTTACGCCTTTCTTTTTTTAAGGCTTTTTGTAGAGATTGAGTAGCGTTCTTTTGAGATTTTAATTGGTTTCCTTGTTTCTCCATTTGAGATTGGTAATTTAATACTTGTGTTTTTAAATTAGCAACCAATTCGCCTTGGGTATTTAATTTACTATTAGTCTCATTAAGGATTTCTTGCATTGCCTGCATTTCCTTAGATAAGCCATCAAACTGGATTAGATCTTTAATTACCAGTTTCGCTATTGGCTTTTTTAATTGAATCGTAGAGCTGACGGTATCGTTCTGTGAAAAACCTTTCCAGCTCATCATCACCAAACTTATCAACAGAATCAAGTTTAGCTTTTGTTTCACGTTTAATAACATTTATTTGACTTTTTAAATTTTTAATTGTAACATCGTAAGAAGCAATTTTGCTTTCTAACTCTTTCTCTATCGCAGCTAAACTATCGTTAGCCTCTTGTAACTCATTTAATTGAATTTGCAACAGGTTAATCTCAGTCTCGTACTGTGATATATCAACATCTGGGGTATTTTTCTGTTTTAATATAAAAAATATAGCCAGAGCTGTTATGCATATTATAATCGTATTTATTCGATTCAAAGCTTAACGCCTTTTAGTTTTTCGTATGCTTTCTTAGCTGCCTGAAATTCAGGTGTAAGATTTTTTAGCATTTGCAATGCTGTTTTTTTATTTTCTTCTGATTCAGATGTTTTATACAACTCAAGATGTGTTTTCATTTGATCTTGAAGTCGTTTAAAATCTTGAATGATTTTATCTTGTTTAGAGGCTTTAGCTTGCATAGCTTTATCTACTGTAGCTGTGCTTTCATCACCTGGGATTTCAAGTTCAATGTCGTCTGCTTCTAGCTCGTCTTGTTCTTTTACTTTAGCAGCAGCTGCATCGTATTCTTCTTTATATAATTTTTCGTTTTTCCAACTACGAATACTAAAATTATCTTGCATGATATATATTTTATTATAAATATTTAAAATTGAATTACTCCAAGCATTTGCTCAATTCGCTCAGGTGTTGTACCCTTTAACATATGTACATTTTTACATCTGTGACCAAAAGTATTCATTGCTTTAATAATAGCTCTATCAATTTCTTCTCTATATTCTAAATCAGTTTCTCTAACACCATTATCTTCCATTACAGTACCTTCAGGTGAAATATAAAATATATAATCATATTCACCTACAAATACTCTAGCATAATCTTCAAAATATTCTTTATCTTTAAAATCAATTGATCTAGCTAAATTAGTAAAAGCCATAACATCAATAACTGTTCTATCAGTTATAATATTTTCTTTTATTAATTCAGCACACCTTTCAGCTAAAAATATAGTTTGACCTTTTAATGTAGAATCAGTATTTAATGGAATACCTAAATCATTTAAATATTTACTACGTTCAGTAGCAAATTCATAATTTTCAAATTGTTTTAATTCCTTTAATTTATTAACTAATGTAGTTTTACCTACACTCATTGTACCACATAATCCTATTTTCATATACTATTTTTTTAATAACCAACTAGATGATTGAATTTTATCACCTAAACCTTCTATTAAAGATACACCAAGTTCTTTACAAATCCCAGCTTCTGGTATAGAATCATTGTTTTGATCTCCACCATTTGCAAATGCAATTTGATACTTAGGATCTTTGGTTATAGCTTTTACGTTTAAAGCTCTAATTGATTCACATACTGTTCTATCTTTATCAATAGATATCATAGCATAATCAACCATTTTAAGACTATTTACTATTAATAATCTTTCATCTTCTAATTGAAATTCTTTTGAACCTTTTAATTCACGTTGTAAATCACTATTAACAATAACCCACAATTCATCAGCTTGAGCCTTCGCTTTCGCGAAGAGCTCTAAGTGACCTTTATGAATTGGGTTAAAATAACCAGATACTATTATAGCTTTCTTCATATTAGAATCTAGCTTTTACTTGTGGATTTTTATCTGGTGGAACACCATTTCTATCTCTTCTAGCTTCAATCCATTCATCTCTGGTTTTTTCAAAGCCATATAAAAAATATCTAGCTTTTTGCTTAAATTCTTTTGGATATTTTATAGCAGGACCATTCCAGTTATGGAATTTATTATCAAAAAAAGTAACTTGAATACCTTCTGGAGTTTTTATTGTGCGAGTACTCCATTCGCCTTTTGTAGATTTTGTCATAACACTTAATTTTAATTTGAACACATAAATGTACGAACTATGTTTTGCTTCTCCAAATTATCTACGTGATTTCTTTCCCTTAAGGTACGTATTTTCTTCTTCAAGGAATTTAATTTTAACTTTTAATCCAGATACTTCAGAGGATAAAGCTGTAATTCTATCACGCATTTCATCTTTTTCTTCTGATGATTCTATTAATAAAGCCTCTAATTTATTTACTCTTTCTTGTAAATTTAAAATAAAATTTTCATTAGCTTGTTGAGAACTTGCTTCCCTATCAGACTTTAATTTTAATTTAGTCTCATAGAATCTCCAAGCACCAACACTACCTAGTGCTGATATAATAGCAATTAATATATGTAATATGTTTTCGTTCATAAGGTTACGTTAATAAATATCGATGCGGACTTAGCGCTTGATATCTAGTTAAAACCTCATGCCTTAAATCTAAGAAAGCTTCAATTTCTTTTAATTGAAGTGGGTTAAATAATGATTTATTTGAATAATTAAGTATAAAATATCCATCAATTGCAATCATCATTTCATGCAATTCTTCAGCCGATAAGTTTTTCGGCAACGTAGATTCCGTGTGCTCCACTGACTGTAATTCCTCTAGCAGAGAGCGCATCGCCGACAAAGTAGACTTGCCCATATTTTGTTAAACTTAAATTATTATAATTTACTAATGGTTCCGGTGATAAATATTTCACTTCAGGTATATAAATACCCCAATCGTGTTGTAATGTTGGGAATACTTTTTTCATATCATCAATAAAATCATCTATATATTGAAAATATCCACCAAAGTGTTCTCTTACTTCATCTAATTGTTTACCTGTAATTTGAGTGGCAGATACATCTATGCCTTCTGATGTTTGGGAAGGTGGGCGGGATGGACTATAGTATAATCCTGTACCGTTTTTATTTACAGATTGTACTACATTTCTTGACCAAGTAAATGGTTCATCTATACCTTGAATTTCCATTAGAATTCCAAAGTTAGTCATGTTATTTCTGTAGGCCTCATCCTTTTTGGCATGTCCATTGTAGCTATGATCTCCATACGTTTCTTCCACTGCTATGTAAGCAGCGTTATTGTTAGTACAGAATGATCTTAATGACACTCCTTTATCATCAAATTTTCTATATAATTTGAAATCATAAGATACATCTATTAGTTTTTGAAAGTGTTTTTGTGGTGCCTCAAATCTAACACCTATTTGTACTGATTTAGGTTCAGTAGGTAAATCATATTTTTCAGCTAATTGTTTACCAAAATCAATACCTGATTTTCCTACTCCAAATATTAGTTCATCATATAATACAACTTCATCACCTATGTAAACTAAGTTTTTATCAAAATCAATATCAGTTACTTTAGTTTCCCATTTAAAGTTTATACCATTTTCAATTAAAAAATCATACCAATTTTTACCTATTTCATGTAAATAATCAGTACCAACATGCCATACTGGGAATAATCTTAAACCAAAATATGGTTTAATAAAATCTGGTTCTTCTATTGGGTTAGAACATTGTACTGCTTCTGGTTTAGGGTGGAATCTTTTAAAATTTTCAATTACTTGATCCATTAATTCCATTGCTTTTTCCTCACCACAATATTTTGCTAATTGTCCTCCTATAGCAGTATGATAAGTTAATTTACCATCTGACCAGCCACCAGCACCTAAAAAGCCTGTCATTACTTCTTCGTAAGGTCTTTCATATGGGTTTTTACCCATATCAATTATAGTAATTTGACCATCGAATTGATTATCAACTAATTTAGTAGCAGCGTTTACACCTGCTACACCAGCACCTATTATTATTACATTTTTATCCATTTTGCCTATATTTGTTTTTTAAGTTAATAAATTCATAAAACTTATCAAAATTATTTAATTCAATTTGGTTATTATTTAAAAATTTTATTGCATCATTTGGATTATTAGTGTATATATCCTCATAATAATTTATATTTAAATTTAAACCTTTTGATACTTCATTAAGTAAAATTCTATGATTATTTAAAAAATTAAAAATTTTAGATTTTACATTAGTATTTAAATTATATCTATATTTTTTGTGATAGTAAGTTTTTTCTTCTCTATCTCCAGCATATTGAAGACTTTGAGCTGCTAAATAGTGATTTTTTCTATCTAATAAAATAACTCTATCAAAATTTATACTATATTCTATTAATT
>Ga0208162_1001776_pt1 | contig 10967 bp, 17 predicted proteins | sample CB_VirMetaG_4_FD_184539 | JGI IMG/M metagenome (GOLD analysis project Ga0208162, IMG submission 184539) | Freshwater to marine saline gradient viral communities from Chesapeake Bay - CB_1508_1M Viral MetaG (SPAdes) (version 4) | ecosystem: Environmental > Aquatic > Marine > Coastal | place: USA... | reverse complement strand
ATAAAAATTATGAAATTTTAAAAAAATTTGTCCCAAACGCAAAGAGAGTAAATGGCGTTAAAGGCATAATTAATGCTTATAATGCATGTAGGGAATTAGCCGAAACGCCTTTCTATTATATTGTCGAGGGTGACAGTATAGTATGTAATGATTTTAAATTTAAACTCCCTGGTATATGGCTTAGAAATGTAACATACTGCATTAACCAAAAGCTCGTGTATAATAACCTCGATATTGAATCCGAAGAAGTAACTTCTACGTTATCATGCAAGTGGAATGCGATAAATCCGGTTAATGGAGAAATTTTGCCACATAGCCCAATTGGTCTTGCTTATAAATCCTCTAAACCTTATGATTATTACTTTGGTGCAACAGATGCTGATTTATTCAAAACATACGGCGCGATTACTGTAAAAACAATCGCAAGTATAGACGCTTTTAATTCTTCTCCTTACGATGCTTGGAAGACGGGATTTAGAATAGGAAATAAACTAGCTTATCATCTGTTGAATCTAGAAAATTTAAATGTACGGGTGTATCGAGGTATACCACCAGACCTATATGATAACTATGCAGAAGAAAGATTACATCATTGGGAGAGCGTAGGTTACGATAGACCAAATGGTAAATACTGTATAGAAGGTGTTAAGTTAGGCAAAGCAATGGCTAAGAAACACAACACCTGGTGGTTAGAATATAGAAAAACCTCACAAAATTTTGACAATTTAAAAAATATTTTTATAAAAGAGTATGGAACAGAGTATTACAATAACTGAATCAGCACTAGCACAATTGCTAGTAATCGCAAACAACAATGAAGTATCCGATGTTAGATACTATTTAGATGGCGGCGGTTGCTCCGGATTGCTTGGAAAATGGGCAATAGGAACAGGAAAAGAGGATGGTGATCTTACTTTTGATCTTGGAGAGAGTAAAGAACTGCTAATAGATAGTTTAACAGCATCATATATGAAAGATGCTACAATAGATTATACTGGTGACTTTATGCCTGCGTTTAAAGTAACTATTCCAAACACAAACTCTTGTGGCTGTGGTGAATCTTTCCAAATGCCTGATAGCTAAAACTCAACTAACGACGCACGTTGTTCAGGCTCATCTTTGGTAATTAAATTGTAAATCTCTTCCCAATTTTTCGCTAAGGGAATGTCACCTTTGTAATGCCAGTTATGCCCGTGTTCAAATATTATACTCTTAAGTCCTAGTTGCTGTCCGACTTCAGCGTTTTTTACTTTGTCTTCAACCCACCAGCATTGTGTATCTTTGTACGGTGCTAACGCTTCATCTTTATCAGCACCCGTGTCTAAGCAAATAACTTTTGCAAAAGTAGTATCACCATAAAGTTTTGCTAAGTTTCTCTCACGTAGTTTGCCTGCGTATGGATCTGTACTTAAAGATGTTATCGCATGGAAAACATAGCCGTGTTTTTCATGTAGTTTCTTAACATAGTAAACTGAATCACGTAAAGGTGGTAAAAAGCCAATGGATGCACTTTCATTGAAACTTGCTGTAAGTCGTTTGCTTTGTTCTTGTGTAATGCTAAATCTTTTAGCAATACTGTATAATTGCTTGTGTTCTTTTATTGGAGTATGTCCGTGCTTTTCCATCCAAGTATGGAAGGCAAACTCCCAATCTAACAAGACGCCGTCCACGTCTGTTAGTATTATTTTGTCTTTTATCATGTTTTTATATTGTTTAAATGTTTTTATGTTGTATGTGGGTATTGTGGTCACTATTCACTAGAAGGCTTTGCTGTAGTTTTATACCAGCCTGTTCCTTTTAGTATAAAGTTAGATTGTGAGATAATTTTCTTTAATGTTTCTTGATCGCAATGCGGGCAAAACTTTAGCGGATCGTCGCTTATTTTCTGCATTACTTCTACTTTATGTCCGCATGCTTCGTTTTCACAAATATATTCATATGTAGGCATTATTCATCGTCCTCGCCAAAAACGGGTTCTACTCTAGTTCGAGGTAGTCTATATTTAGTAAGTTGTGCCATAAACGCATCCTCGTCTCTCATATATAGCACTGGGCCATAACCATTCTTTTTACGCATAATGCGTTCAAGCCAAATTATTCTGTTTGACTCAGACATTGTTCGATCATCGCCGATCTTTTTTAGTTGCCAAAGTCTTACAGGGCGCCAAGCAAACCATCTGTGCCACTCTTGTTGTCTTGCTTGCCGTTCGCCTCTAGTTTCTCTTGTCCATTGCATTGTTGGATGTCAGTTATGCGAATAGTTCACCATATTCGTCAATTGATTGGAAATCAAACTCGTCTGCTTTCATAGCATTGCCATATTCGATAACCATTAGTTTACATGCTTTACGTTTACTGTCGTTGCGTAATGCATGAAACTGTCCCATAGGAACATAAAAGTGTTGATGTGCGTCCAACTCTCTTGAGTTAATATTGCCAAGCGATTCTTCCCATGCATAGTCTACTGTACAACTACCATTCATAACAAACCAAAACTCACTCTTTTTCATATGGCGACCAAGCGTCATTGCGTGGCTTGGTTCTAAACTTACTTCTTTAACTCTACAATTGCTATCTTGATATACAACATTATAATATCCGTAGTCAGTATAGCACATTCCAAATCTAAAGTTACGCACTAGTTGGCTAGATGAATTTTTCTTTTCAACGCCACCGACGCCAAACACGAACTCTATATCCGGAACACTTTGTTCTGGTGTATTGCCTGCTGAGCGATCGCCGCCGTTAGCAAATACAATTGCATCGTTTGGATAATGGTCTCGGACTCTTCTGAGTGCATCGATAGCAGTATCATCTTTGTCGTTAAATGCTAGAACATCGTCTACCATTTTAAGATTTCTGAGAATAAGTGCTCGCTCCTCATACATCATAAAGGATCTGCCTTTTTTACGAGCAAGCCATTTGTCGCTGTTAAGAGCAACAATAAGTTTATCGCCAAGTTTCTTGGCTTCTTCAAATAACGCTATGTGTCCCTTATGGACCGGATCAAACCCGCCTGAGACTACTACTATTGTTGCCATACCTTATTTATTTGCTTATTACATGACCTAATAATATTATATATTATGTTAGGCATATTGTCAATATATTCTAATCTAGTGCTTTTATATACTTCTTCTAGTAACTGCCAATCATTCACATCTTGTGGTCTAATTTGATTTTCGACAGCAAATTCTAATCCTCTAAGTGCGCCTAATTTGGCCCACTGTGCATTTTCTACGTCATAATCACGAAGCCACAATACCATATATTTTGTTAATTCTTGATGCTGGATATATCGTTTAAAAGTTTCTCTAAACCCGCTAATAAATGCTTGTTGGGGAGAGGAATTAACGATAGTTTCACCTATAAAATAATTATTCTCTCTAAAATGTATGACATTGTCAATTGTGTCAATTTGATACCATTCTCCTATTTTATTAAAATAATCTCTATCAATGTATGTTATTGTGTCTTTAGCCCAAAATTTAATAGAGCCGCCGGCAAAGACTTGCAATATGCTATTTTTAGTAGGATAATAAAATATTTGATTGGGTTTAGTAAAGTTGGGAGTAGGCAGTGAGTCCTTCCACACGATTGTATCTCCATCAATCGTAATATAATAATCGCTTTCGTTTAGTTTAGAGGCTTCATAATGAGATTCGTATAGTCCGTCGACACCGTGTACTCTTTTGGCATTTGGAAACTTAGTAAGCAAATCTTTATAATTTTCATCTGCGTTTGGTTCGTTATAAGAAATAAAAATAACGTCCATTACTTGTAACCTATTAGCATAAAACGTTTATACAACGGCAACTCCAACTCACCCGAAAAAACAATATCCATTGGACATTGTTTCTTAAATTCTTCTAGTGAATCGACGCAATTTATGTGTTCATGATGATCAAAATAGTTATTGCTTTGTAATACTACTAGGCGACCTTGTGGTACTTTGTCATACCAATTGCTAAAGTTCTCTACGTGTTCGCAACTAGTGTTTATTACTGTGTCTACTTTCGTATAATCAAAGTCATGCATGTCGCACGTTATTGCTTTAAATGATTTATTTCTAATTATACTGTTTGCGGCACTGGTGTGTTTTTCTTCTAAATCAAGTGAGGTAATGGAGTTTATGTTTAGTTTAGTTAGATATAGCAGTTGGGCTAACAACCCGCACCATCCGCCACAAATTACAACATCGTTTATTGTTCCTGTACTTCTAATGAGATATTCGACTAGCCACTCTTTACTCTTAAACTGCCCTTCACTAAACATGTCCCTCCAATTTATATCGGGAAGTGATTTATTAAGACTATTAAGGGTAACTTTTTGAAGACGTAAATTTAGCTTTGATCTAGTATTAACAATCTTCCCTTTCATTTTGAATGCCTGTAACATTTTTCTTGATTCTGGAACAATTTCATATGTAAATAGTTTTTGCCAATTATTTTCATAACCAACTACATCATAATATCCTTCTTCTAACTTCCATCTATTGTCTAAAAGTCTTGCTATTCTATGAGAAAATATATTATTTCCAGATGGACTATCCTCACGAGAAACAAAAACTAGATGGGCGCCTAACTCTTCTGCCTTATTCAATAACACTGGCATTCCTATAGAGAATAAAACTCCCACCTTGCCCACTAAATCTTTACCTGTTCCTCTACGCCAGTTTTTATCAACCCAATATCTAGTTCCTACGCGTAGAACATTCGCAGGCCACCACTGTTTTCTACTTATACCGTAAAATGCTACTATATTATTATCATGTGTCAATATTTGTAAAGAAAGAAAATCATCAAAATTAAAATTATTAATATAATTATTAATTAATCTATGTTTTTCTTGTTTTAGACTACTTAGATAATCTAAAAGCCTATTCTTCCAATAAGAATCTTGAACTGCATCATAATGAATTAGATTGTAAGATTTCATCAACGTCTCTTTCTAAATTTATTTCATTGCCATTTCTATCTTTATATATAGATAGGTTAATTGACAATACATATCTCGATTGTTTTCCGTAGTTTGTTACCGTATGATACTTACCCGTATCAAACCAATAAAAGTTACCATCTGCAGGCAGTTGAAACTGCTCACCATTGACCTCCCAAATTGTTTTATCATCTGAACGCAACGTTGCATGTAATCTAATTTGTTCATAGTATGGAAAATCAACATGTGGATATATTTTACCTTTGGGTTTTAGTTCTAAAATTCGAGCTTTGCAAATAACACTATTAAACCTATTTAATATTTCTTCAGCATATCCAAAACATGCTTCAGTTCTTTCGCTAAAATTTCTTTCATAAGTTATCGGAGCAAATCGTTCTGTTTCTTTTTTAATGACTGCTTGGTTCACAAAAAACTTTTCTATAGATATTTCTCCATCGTTTTCATAGGTATGCAATGCATCATAAAGTTTATCCGTAGCATTAGGTCTACATGTAAGGCCGATTCCTCTATAAGCAAACCGTTTTTTGTTTGTTTTACCCCCTCCCAGTGGAAACTTCTCTGTACCATATTTGTCTAGTACTTCCTCTAAGTAACTATTCATTTTAACTATATCGAATCGATACTTGTCATTGGTTTTACACCAATTTAACGTAGGAATCTTCCATTTAGTATTAGGATAATACCAATTGTTATAATCTCCTACGCCCTTAGTTTCCATGATGGCTCCCGTGTCTATATTCTAATGGATTTATAAAAAACATCCACCAAACATTTCTTGGTTCTCCATGCATATGGCAAAATGATGTAATCATCATAGCAGAAAATGTAGCGTAGGTTAGTATAAAATATAAAGGTATTTCTATATAGAAACATAATGTAAAAAACAAAAACATAATTTCAACATACCACCTATGTAAAAATTTATGGAATGTAGTTAAATAATCTTTTATTAATATTGTTTCTAACTTGACATCATCAATATTAAGAAAAAATGATTTCCAAAACCCTTGTAGTTTAGGAGAGTGCGGATCTCCTAAATTGTCTGAATATTTATGGTGCTGCCTATGCACTAGTGCATATTCCATTGGCGACCCGGGTGATGCTAATAATCCTATTATAGACCACCATTTCCATTTTTTATGGGCCCACTGAATATGTACAACATAATGATGTAATAGTATAGCCATTAAGGCAAACGGAAAAAATAACCAATTAAAGGTAAGGGCAGTTAATATTAAAGCATATAATCTTAATAAATTATTTTTCATTTAATAACCCCCTTCGTTTTCCTTAACGTGTTCAAAAAAAGGAGCCACCATGAAATTTTCAGTAATTCTACCACGCCTTTTACTTTTAGGATCAGGTATAGTCTCTCCCGGCGGCGACCAGTCCGTAATTTTAATCCAAGTTGTGTGCCTTCTTTTATTTTCCTCCAAAGGAAATAATACATTATGTTCCTCATTATATCCATCTACATAATGATGTTCCCTTATCCAATCTATAGGTTTATGTGTGACATTTGCTATTAATTGTACGAGATCGTCAAATGTGTAATTTTCTTCTCTTTCTAAGGTATATCTTCCAATTTGTCCCACGTTTCTAAACCTTAAAACCGCGTTTAGATTTTTTTCCTTACACATTGAAATAAGTCTTTCTGGAACATGTTCATTGACGCCTTTTTGTATAATACAATTTATATTAAGATACATACCTAAACTGGCAACATTTTCCATTGCCTTTATTTTTTTCGTAGCACATTTCATTTCATCCATAACTTCATATACGCTATCGTCATCAGCTCCATTCATTGATATATTCAATGATCTTAATCCTGCGTTATAGAGTTCTTCTACGTACTTTTTTCTGTGCAGCTTTAGACCATTTGTAAGAATTGTTGGACGATGACCTAACTTTCTAATATTGTTAATTAAATAAGGAAGATCTTTCCTGACAGTTGGTTCTCCTCCCATTAATCTGACTTCTACTCTTTTAGGTAGTCGTTTTAAAAACTCAAAAAGTCTCTCATTGTTCATATCCGCAATATTTCTATTGGGTATGTAACAATTTGCACATTTCATATTACATTTATGAGTGATATCACACACTAATACATGGTATGGATTATCCTCTGGTTTTAAATATGTAATCAATTAATATTCCGCCTAAATCATATTTTCCAAATCTATATTCTTTTGGATCATTGTGGTGATTGTTGTGATAACCTTCACCGTTGGTTAAGATTGCTACAAATATATTATTAACAGAATTATCTTCTGTATCATATATTTGTTTTCCTAATTTTCTAGTGTGTGTGATATTATTTACTGCACTTGCACTATGGAATGATAGGACTGCAGGGAAACAATAGGCATATATAACCAATATTGGGTTAATTATTAATAATATTGTTACGTATGCCAAGATTATTTTAAAATAGTTATTATCAAAACGAGATATAACTTCATCTTTCGCTAAATCTCTTATCAATGTTAGTCTTGGAGTTTGTATTTTAACATAATGAAACCAGTTCCATGGTTTATGAGGATCTAAGTTAGTATCAGAAGTTTTATGGTGATATCTATGTACATAAACCCAGGATTTAATACTTCCTAGTGTCGATACTGTTCCAAAAAATGCTAAAATATACTTTCTAATTATACCTGTGTTAAATGACTTATGTGTAAAATATCTATGCAATCCTATAGATGTTCCTATACCTTCAAATAATAAATGACATAGTAAAACAACAAATAACCACTTCCATTCAATATAATACATTCCTGGAATAATAGCTATATGATTGAATACTTGTAATAACTTTAATTTATAATCTAGACTCATAATAGAAAAACTTAATTTAATAAATATATTTATTAAATTATGCATATTAAAATTAATACAATTTTAGAAGAAATAAAAGATCTAAAATTTAATGAAGAAAATCAAATTTGCCTGCAAGGTACAGAAGAGTCTAAAGACCCATATTTAGGCACAGGATTCTTTACTAGTATTAAAGGGTCTGAGTCTAATTTTACTATTCCATTATTTGATTTGCCATATACAAATAAAATAATTCAAGATTTAGGTTTGTGTAGAGTTAGGTTAATGAAATTAATGCCGAAAACATGTTATTCTTGGCACCATGATCAATCCAAAAGAATACATATCCCTCTTGTAACTAACGAAAAATGCCTCATGGTTGTTGAAGATAAAGCGTTCCATATTCCGGCCGACGGGAACTATTATTTAATAGACACAACTAAGAAGCATACAGCGATCAATGGAGATTTTAAGTTAGAAAGAATACATTTAATTGGGTGTCTTAAGACTTAGAACAAATCTCGTCTAGTAGAACACAATTAGCCCACAATCCTAATCCAAGTATAATACCCATTATTAGTGATATCATCAATACAGCGTACCAGTTTTCATTCATTTGGCCAATCCCTATATAACGCATGTTGTATGTCGTCTGCTACAAACTGATTAAATGATTTGTGTTTTGCTTCTAGTTCTCCTTCTAGTGGAGCAACACGAGCAAATGCAGATTCTAACTGTGCCATGTCTTTTGTTTCGATCATTATATGCCATTCGGGTAAGTCTTGTATGCTACGAAACCCCATCTTACATCTAGTAACACGATATGATTCAATTTTGTTTTCGTCTTGTAAGTGCTGTAAAAAGCCTTTCATGTTGTTGACCCAGTCTAGGTCTGAAATGTCGCCTTCTTTATTGGCCCATATATGATAGATATCCATTATATTATTTAATGAAATTTACTGCTATAAATATTTTTATGGATGATAGTGTAGTAGACTTTGCTAAAGTATTGAAAACAAAGAAGAAAATTAGCGAAGAAGTAGAGAAACTAGAGAAAAGACGCGCTGAATTAAAAACCCAGCAGTTTTGGATTGAAAAAGAACTACAATTAATAGACTACTTGATATTGTCCGCAACTGATCGCACTAAGTTTGATATGGAAGTATTAAGCAAACATTTAAAGGCATTCGATGAAGAATAGTATAGCGTTTGTATTAGGTAATGGTACAAGCAGACAAGCAGTATCTTTAGACAAACTAAAAGAGCAAGGTATTGTTTACGGATGTAATGCGCTGTATAGAGAATTTACGCCACACCATTTAATCGCTGTTGATCCTAAAATGATATATGAGATCAATTTAGCAAAATATGAAGGTGCAACTTATTTTGAGAATCCTCACGGATGGAGTTCTGGTCCTACTGCGGTGTGGTTAGCAAGCAACATGGAACACGACATTATATACTTGCTAGGCTTTGATTTCAAAGGCATAGACGGAAGTATTAACAATGTTTATGCAGGGACACAGAACTACTTAGACAAGGATGCCGAAGAAACTTATTACGGTAACTGGGAAAATCAAATTGCTAAGGTAATAAAAGACTTTCCACAGATAACTTACATAAGAGTTAATAACGATTACACTCCGGAAAAATTGTCTATATACAGTAACTATAAAGAAGAAAGTATGGACGAATTTTTATCTTCCGGTAGATCTTGAAGGGTATTCCATTCTCTCTTTTTCTAAACCATACTTGTCCAATATGTAATAATACAATTCTAAGTATTCTTCAAAGTATGTTATAACGTAGTCTCTACCACGGCCATCGCGTGATCGCTCAAGCCATTCTTCAGGCCCCAATGCACCTTTTGATCTATTAATAGATGAACATGCAGGAACATGGTTTTCTGGATCATTAGCAAATTCTACCCAACGATCTCTTGGTAACCCTAACTCACATGCTTCCTTTAAACTTACAACATGATCAATATCAATACCTCCACATAATGGATGTACGTTTCTTTCAAAACCTGTATACCAGCCATGTGTTGCGTCACTTGGATAGGATTGGAAGTTAAACTCTTCCCTAACGTTAGTACATTCACTAGCAATAGCACTAATGTTTGCGTATACTAGTAATCCTATTAATGTTAATAATAATATAACATTTTTAATAATATTTTTTGTTATCATATGAATATATATATATTGGTTGAAGCGGGGCGGCTTGGTTAACAAGGTGCCGCCCCAAAACCCCGTACGCAGCCGGTTATTAAGCGGCTAGTGCGTATTCGTAATAATCGTCGTTTGCAATTATTGTAGTTTGCCTTTTTTTAACATGGAACTGCTCCCATGTGTCGTCCGTATATCGTCTTCACCCTGTCGAAACCGGTCACCCCCATCAGAAAAAGATTAGGTAAACAATTCCACCAATAATTGTAATGTCTGCCACAATACTCCAAGCGATATACGCTTTAAACATGTACCCTACAACCTTCCTCGCCCATGGTGGCAAGGAATCGATTTTTTTGCGGACATCTACCATAACAGATGCCCTCCTTGCTATGCTTTCTCATAATCGTAATCTCCTTTTGGTGGAGGTGGTGGGATTCGAACCCACGTCCAGAATGCGTATTGTTTACATCATACGACAATCAACGTTATTTATGTGCGGGTATAGAAGAATAAAGGAATACCTGAGTATTCCTTTATTTTAATTTCTTGCTTTCTTCGAACCAGACGTGCTTTCTTAAAACTGGATCGTATTTCTTCTTACGTAGTTTTTCAGGGTTGCGTCCGTTTTTTGTAGTTGTATAGTAATAGCCTGTGCCACCTGTTGACACTAGTTTTACTATTCTAATTGATTTACTAGTTGGGTAGGACATTAATATTTTTCCGGGTTTTGATTTGCAAATGCATGGTTAGCAATCACATGCTCTTTTGCTTCCTTATCTGTCATTTGAAATGGTACTTCAAGATTTGTATAAGTGTTATACCAACGTGATGAAGTTTGTGTTGTATCGAAGTGTGGTGTTTCAGTGTAACTATAAGTTTCTTTGAGTATTTGTTTTGAATTTGATTCTTGCAGATCTTTACAAAATGCGTAAAAAGTTTCTGCTTTTTCTACATCGCCTTCTGCAAGTTTGAGACACTCTAATTTTAAAGTTGAGTCATCCATAATCAAATCCTT
>Ga0208162_1001775_pt1 | contig 10970 bp, 15 predicted proteins | sample CB_VirMetaG_4_FD_184539 | JGI IMG/M metagenome (GOLD analysis project Ga0208162, IMG submission 184539) | Freshwater to marine saline gradient viral communities from Chesapeake Bay - CB_1508_1M Viral MetaG (SPAdes) (version 4) | ecosystem: Environmental > Aquatic > Marine > Coastal | place: USA... | reverse complement strand
AATAGCAATCCTCTGTCATCACAAAGACAACAATTTATTATAGATAAGTTCTTAAATCACATAGCTGATGTATTGAAGCTAGCTTATAAGGCATATGTAGTATTTGGGCCAGATGAGCTATACTTCCGAGTAACAGGTCAGCCAGATCCAGTACAATTCTTGCGTAGTCCATCAGACGATGAGCTAGATGTATCAGTATCATTTGATTCACAGAACAATGACCCAGATACAGTTAAAGCTAGAGTAGATGCATTCTTACAACTAGCTAGAACATCACCAACTAACTCATTTGATTTGAGTAAAGTAGAACAAGTTGTAGCATCAATGATTGATCCAATTATAGCTGATTCAGTAATACAGCCATCAGCACAAGCACAACAACAAATGATGGATGATGTAACAAGTGATCTAGCTAAAATATTTGCTGGTATACCTGTAGGAGCTAAACCAAATGGTGGTGAGATTGCTCTACAAATTGTACAGGAATACATACAGCAACCTAATATCCAAGAAAAACTAGCTAGCGATCCAGTATTTGCCCAAAACTTACAAAACTATACAGCTAAATATGAGCAACAACTTGCTCAACAAAGAAACGCTGAGATAGGTAGATTAGGTGCAGAACCTGCACAAATGGGTAATATGAATACTGAATCAATATAATGAGCCAAGTTACACGAGAAAATAACCTTGAGGAATCACTCAAGTTTTTAAGAAAGTATGACCAGTTCTCTGTAGTCATAGCATTCGTCAAAGAATGTAGAGAGTCAAAGTTCCAAGCACTTGAATCTAAACTAGATGCAGGTGAGAGGGCTGACGCAAAATTAATAGGTGCTATGATTGAAGACGATTATATCTACAAAACACTAAAAGGAGAGGAATAATATGCCAAGAGGAAAAGGAACATATGGAACAAAGGTGGGTCGCCCACCAAAGAAAAAGAAAGGTAAATGTACTTGTGGCAAAAGGTAAGAAAGATGCCTGCTACAGGAAGGTCAAATCAAGATATAAGGTTTGGCCTAGTGCTTACGCATCTGGTGCATTAGTTCGTTGCCGAAAGGTAGGAGCTAAGAACTGGGGCAATAAATCTAAAAGAAAAAAGTAATGGCTAAGAAAGAAGGATTACGCAAGTGGTTTGGTCGGAACAAAGGTAAAGGCTGGATTGATTGCAAGACAGGTAAGCCTTGTGGTCGCAAATCAGCTAAGGGTGGTAGTAAAAGACCGTACCCTGCTTGCCGACCTACTAAATCTCAATGCACATCAGCGATGAGAAAGAAAAAAGGGCCAGCTAGAATTTCATGGAAATCAAAGAAAAAATAATAGCTAGGGTGTATAAATTTATCCAATGGATAAAAAAACAGCCAAGCAGATACTTGCTCAACATAAAGAGGCACTTCAAATTCTTCTCAAATCAGAAGGTTTGGGAGATGTTGAAGAACAGGTGGAACAAATTCGTGAGACGGGTAGTGAGGGTGCTAAGCACCTTAAAAAATCGCTTGTTGATCGTATTAAAGAAATTCCAGTAGTTCAAAAAGTAAGTGATCTAGGAACAGCAGGCACTGTAGCTGTAGCTACTGCTGGTACTGCACAAGTTGGTATAGCTACTGATTTAACTACAGTATTTGTAGCTGAGATAGCTAACGATGTTGTAGAAGAAAGGTTTGAGATACCTACATTCATTGACAACTTTGTTGACTTTGAATCCCTTGATGTATGGGGACAACAGGTTATTGCTGAGAAGGTTGCCGAGGTTTCCGAACTACAACCGACTTCTCAATCATCTTCTGCTGAAGGGGACACCAAACCTGTATCCTCTTCTTCTTCACAAGATACTCCCTCCGATAAATCTTCTCCGAAGCCAACCACTGAACAGTCCCAAGAACCAAAATCAGAGAAATCAGAAACAAAAGAAAGTAAATCATCTAAAGCAAGCGAAGGAGAAGGCAAAGCAGATAAGCAAGCAGAGCCCCAGCAAGAAAAAGCTGAAGAGTTGAAAGAGTCTCAAGAAAAATCATCTAGCCAGACTAGTGAGCCTTCAAGTGAAGTCAAGTCAGATTTACCTATAATAGAAACACCTATTGAGCAAATGGGCGATGATATAAAGCCTCACTCAAGTATTAGACAAGTATCTCCAGTATTATGATTGAATATATATTAACTAACTACAAAAACGATTTAATCGCAATGACATTTACATACATTGGTATTGTATCAATTATTATGATGTTTTTGCCAAAGAATAACATATTTAGCAAAATCTTTAGAGAGTTTGCTTCAATCTTTACATCAATATTTAAAAAATGAGCCACGAACTAGAAACTCGCCCTTTGTTGATTATAGAGCCCGAATGGGAATGGTATTATTATATACCATTGCTAGACAGGGATGAATGGGATGGAATAGAGTACGATCAAATACAATATAGTTGGAATGAACTTGACTATAGATTTGGTGTAGACTATCCAGGAATACCCGAACCATCTACTACGGGGTTGACAATTGGTCTAATTATCCTTATGTGTGTAGCATTTAAAAAATTAGTTAAATAACTAATGCTATAATATTAACACTCGCCAATCTACAGGCGTAAAAGGTAGTTATGACAGATGAATCACAAGAGGCCAACGCTACAGCCGAAACAGAAGAAGTAGTGACAGATCAATCCGAGCCAATGTCGCTTGAGCAAATTCGTTCAGCTAGATTAGCTAGGATGTCTCCACAGACCGAGGAGACCACAGAGGCAGTTGAAGAAACTGAGGATGCAGAGGAGATCATAGAAGATGATGAGCCACAAGCTACCGAAGATTTAACTGAAGAAGTAGAATCCGAAGAAGATGGAGAGAATGTTCTTTCACAGATTGATTGGGATGCTCTTGATGACGAATCTAAAGCAGGGATAGCTGAACAAGCTATTGAAACCCTACCAACGGAACAGCTAGCTGAGCTAGCTAAGAAGATGGGTAGTGGTTCTGGAAAGCGAATAGGTGAGTTAACTGGGCAGATCAGAGAATTAAAAAACCAGATTGAAGCCAAGGATAAAGCTCTAAAGGAAGGTTTAGAATCACTTATACCTACGACTAACTCTTTTGCGAATGTAGATACAGAAGATCAACTAACAGAAACTTCACAAAAGATACGGGAAGAGATTAAGTATTATCAAAGGTGGTTAGCTGGAGATGATGACTATTATCAAAGTAATGGACAAGAATACAGTCGTTCTGATATAGTTAAGTATGTTGAGTCACTTCAAGATCAATATGATGATGTTCCTAAACAAAGGGAATACATCCGATCACTTGAGAAGTCACGACAAGAAGCAGACGAGCTACAGAAGAAAGCAGACAAAGAGTTTTCTTGGATTACTGATGATGAAGCAAAAGCATCTAAAATATATGGAGAGCTAATATCTTCGCCAGATATGGCAGTAATAGAAAAAATAGCACCATCATTAGGAGCAAAGTTAAAGTATCATCTTTTACATACAGCTAACAGTATGGCAGGAATGACCATACAGCCTAGTAAAAAAATAACTTTACCACGGAGATCACCAAATTCAGTCATTGATTCTACAGGATCTGCTAGTCCAAAGGACAGAGGTAACATCCAAATTAAGAAATTGAGAGAACAAGCTATGCAAGGCAACTTGGATTCAGCTAGAAAGCTAAGGACTTTGCAAATACAAAACCGTAAATAATAATCTCAAAAATAGAAAGTAAATACAATGGCAGGAACATTTGACTCCTCATTTAACACAAACTCTAACGCAGGTAACAGAGAGCAATTGCTTGACCTTACTACTGTGTTATCCCCTCGCCAAGCCCCTATATATGGCTTGTTACCAAAATCAAAGGCAACTGCCGATCTAGTAGAATGGACAGTTGATGACTTAGCAGATCCAGCAGACAATGCAGTTATTGAAGGTAATGACTTATCATTCGGTACTGCATCTGGTGATACAGAAGCTCGCAAATTCGGTGCTCTAGCTCGTTTAGACAATCGTCTTCAGCACTTCCGTAAATCATTCATGGTTACTAAGAAACAAGAAGTTCTTGATTCTGTTACACCTGTAAAATTACAGCAAGCAGAAGAAAAAGCTACTTCAGAGTTACTTCGTGACATTGAAAAAGCTATCTGCTCTGATCAAGGTGCTGTAGCTGGAACTGGTTCAACTGCTGGTAAACTTCGTGGCCTAGGTCGCTGGATTTCTAACAGTGGTGGAGCTTCTGGTTCTGGTGGTGCTGATGGTGCAACTCAAGTACCAACTGCATTCCGTACTCCATTAGGAAGCATTCACGGAGCATCTCACACTGATACAAATGATGCAGATGTTAACGGAACTACTACAGGTGACTTATCTGAAGGTGATTTCGCAAGCATCCTTGCTTCTATCTTCAATGAAACAGGTGAAATGCAAGACTTGCACTTAGTTGCAGATACTGCTCTTCGCAATCACATCGTTGATGAGTTCACTCGCACAAATGGTTCAGCTTCACAAGTTCGCTACAACCAAGACAGTGGTGCAGTAGTTGAATACAATGTTGAGCTATTCAATGGCCCATTTGGAGTTGTTAAGATCTTAACAGCTAATCCAAAATGTATGCCAGGTTCTCTTAATGATCGTGGCTACTTGCTTGATCCATCATTGCTTGGATGGGCAGAGGCACTTCCAACTGGTTCTACAATGTTAGAAGACCAAGGTGGAGGCCCTCGTGGTTATGTTGACGCAATGGGTACTCTTATCTGTAAAGGGCCAAAAGGTCTTGGTAAGATTGCTGAGATTGCTTAATCTTATTTCTAGGACGGGGGCGAAAGCCCCCTCCTATTTTTTTAAAAAATTATGTCAAGGGAAGTTACACAGCAAGATATAGAGTTAGCTCAAGAAAAAATGTTACGAGCTAAACATCAACGCATCTTTAATGCTCAGTCAGAGGGACAGCGTATGGCATTAGCTAGAAAATCAGCTAGCCGATATAAAGATTGCGATACACACAAATTGTTAGGACAACATATTGGATCAATTCCAATGCACGAATTTTATATGCTTCGTAAAAAATACGGAGACCAATGCTTTAACGAACAAGACTTCTTAAAATATTTAAATAATAAAGTACTAAGGCCAAACGGGATGGCTCATAATAAACTATAATGGCTTTAAAACAAGGAACATTCAAAGAATTATATGAATTAACATTTGCGTTAATAGGAAGAAACTACACTACTAATGTAACTAACAATGCATTTGATTCATCTCAATTTGCTAGATTAGTTTCATTGTTTAATCAAGGTGCTATACAGGCTTACAGGGCATCAAACTATTGGGAAAGATATATTGTTGTAGGACAACCAAGAACACTTACTAGTGAATTATTTGAAGAGTCAGAAGATTCATTTCATGTAAGAGGTGCTGGTACAACTGAAGCAAATGGTTTATATGTTCGCAATGGAACATATACTAATCAAGCTAGATATACTTTATATGATTCAGATGGAACAACTGCATTATATCATTTAAGACATCACTCTAATAATACTTGGGAGATTGTAACAGCTAGTGGAACTCAATTGTATACGCAAGCAGGAACAGGTAGCCATCCTGTGGAAGCAGGTTGGGTAACTCAATCAGCAGGAACAAGTCCTGCTCCATTATCTACAGATCTAGCTAATATAGATACAGTACTAAGAGTACACAAACAAGAACCATATGCAGGATCAACTGCAACTGAGCTAGAGTTTTTTAGCCAAGGAGACAGATACAAGGTAATGGGTGCTGGATCGGGAGACGAGGTATATGTTACATATAAAAAAGAATATGTACCTAGCTTTAATACATCAACAGTAGATGGAGATGAAGTACCTTCTGAGTTCTTACCATATATAGCTCACTATACAGCGTATACTTGGCAAAGAAGCGTTGAACAGAATGCTTCAGAAAATAACTTTGCGTTATCATTAAGCATCGTAAATCAAGTACTTGAAAATGAGCTAGCTAAAATAGATGACCAGAATGTTTTCAACAGTATTGGTAAAAAATTTAAAACATATAGAAACACTTCAACACTAATATAATTATGGGATCACCTGCATATACAGAACAGAGTCTCGGTAAAAGAGGATCAAAAGTAATCAACTCAGCAGACGGAGCTACTACAGGTAAATTCGTCTCTTTGGTAGTAGGGCCAGGGGGTGCAACATTGTCAGCAATCACTTGCGAAAATAAGGCAAATGCATCTCGTTTAGCTAGCATTAGCTTGCCTGCTGGTTACACTACTTACGGAAATATTACATCCGTAACAGTATCATCTGGAATCGTAGAAGTTTACAACGCATAATGGATGTAAACAACCAGGGCTTAAACTTACCAAGTAACCTGCAAAATTTAGATGTTCGTAACGAGCTACTAAGTAAAGAAGTAGGTTCTGGGCCTAGCTGTGCGTACAGCTTGCGTGATCTCACTGGAAGTAATAAAAAAGCAGTAAGAGTTCGCAGAGAACCACATGATACAACAAGTGCTATAAATGACGAAAGAGATTTTGGTGCTCAAGAAGTACAAGCAGGCTATGTAGAAGATTGGGTAAATGGTAAACTAGAAAACACATTGCCTTGTGATGTAGATACAGCTAGTGCTGGTTATAGTTTGCGTAAAGTAAAAGCTAGTTACAATGATAATGCAGTTCGTATTCGTAGACCAGCAGATAATATTGAGGTAGATGTAGGATTTGATACATCTGGAGCAGTAAGTGCAAGTTCTCCTATTACAGATGGTGGAACAGAGTTAACACCAAATCCAGATGAAGACTTAGGAAGCACATCTACTACTACATTAAATGATTTTTTAAATGAAAAACTTACAGTAGGTGTAGCTGTAGAAGGAGGAATTGATTCATCAAGTAGACCAGACTCCTTTACTAATGCTACTAATTCTAGTTTTACTGCTTCTGTAACAGATACAGCTGGAGGATATTTTCCTTATAAAACTGGATTTGGTGATGCTGTAACTGTATCCTTTGATCTTGTTCTTTCTGGTGGTGCATCTCCAAGTATAAATACATCACTTGGGGTTAATACTGTTACTACAAGAGCTAGTGGTCAAGGATATAATTCTAGTGGTAGTTATACTCATACCTTAAACTGTAATGCTGAAGCTGACCACATAAGATTTGCAGATAGTGATGATGGAACTTTTTCTGTAACTAATTTTAAAATAGTATCTCATACTCATCAAGCTTTTGTACACACTTGGTACGACCAAGCTGGGTCAAACAATGCAGTTCAAACAACTGCTTCTAAACAACCAAAGATTGCAGAAAGTGGAGCATTACTTGCTGATGGTATATTGTTTGATGATTCAGATGACTTTTTACAATCAAGCACCCAAGTTCTAACTGGAACTACAAACAATAGTATTTATTGTGTAGTGAAAACACTTGCTGACAATGGATATGTTGCTGGTAGTGCTGGAGATGGAGTAGGTATGTCTATATACGCTGGTACTACTAAATTTATTTTATCAAATAATAATACAGCTGGTACAAGTACTCAAGATACTATACCAATGGTAAATGACAAAACTGTATTAGTATCTGCAAATTTTGATGATGGAACAACAGACAGTTTACATTTAAATGCTAATGCAAATGGATATGCTAATGGAAGCTCTGCTTACAGTATTACTGCTGGCACTAAATTTACCATAGGGGCTAGAGATGGAAGTACTTCCGAAGCTGTTATGTACAAAGGAAGTATCCAAGAGATCATTGCTTATGATTCTTTCCAAGGTGCTAATCGCTTCAAGATTGAGTCCAACATCAATAACTATTATGGTTTGTACAATGATGAAAATGAATTTAGTGGAAATCCTACAGCTGAAGTAACACCATCTGCAATTACATTAAGTAATGTAAGTAAGACTGGATTTACTGCTGTAATTAGTGCTACAAGTGGTACTAAACAAATAAACTTTCCCCTTACGCATTCTCTTGCTAGTGGAGATGATTGCTTTGTTTCATTTGATTATACAAGCACATCTACATCTACAGTAGGAGTTAAGCCAAGAACTAGTTCATTAGGCAGTGCAAGTAATGATGTTATCTCAGCTACTAGTAGTAAATTCTATGGTGGTACTGGAGATACTTCTCATAATGGATTTGATATAAATGCAACAGCTACAGTCTTATCTTTTCAAACCACAGCACAAGATTTTACTTTTACTGTATCTAATTTAAAAGTATCTAGGATAGCTCGTAAAGGTTTTGTAGAAACTTGGTATGACCAAAGTGATAATGGTAATAATGCTACACAAGCATCAGCTAATCAACAACCAGCTATTGTACAAAATGGTGGTATGTGCAAAAGTAATGGTAGTCCATCTGTATTGTTTACTGGAGATACTAGAGATGATGAATTAGATTTTACTGATTTAACATTAACTAATGCTACAATATTTACAGTAGTGGACATAGATAGTTCTGCTGACCAACAAATTATTCTTGGTGGTTCATCTAGTACTTCTACTGGCACTATGATGCCAATGATGGATAATGCTAGCTCAAGCACCCAAGTATACAAAAACTCTACAGTAGGTGGAGCAGAGCAAGGAAACTCTCAGTTTAAAAATGGAACTCAAATAACATTAGCTGACCGAGATGATGCTTTTGATAATTTAGCAGTTGATTCACAAATATTGTTTACAATGGTTGATGTAGATGTAGCTGAAGCAAAAGTTATTGATGGTATAAGTAGACCTCCATCAGATGCTCAAACATTTCATTTGCAAGGTCAAATGAACGAACTTATTATTTACAACTCTGATTTATCTTCAGAAAGAGGAACAATAGAATCAGAAATAGCAAATTTTTATAATATAACACTTTCATAATTATGAGCGAAGAAGAAATTACAATCAATTATTTAGTATACAACACAGAGGCTGATGCGATTGCAAGAGCAGACACAGAGGGTGCTAGACGAGGCTATGCTTACCACAGAGTAGGTTCTGGTACTCGTTATCACACTTACCCACGAGTAACTGCTGACAGTAAGTATGCCCTTGTTGTAAACGGATACGAATTAACAGGAGATGAAGAGTCTTCTATTGTTACTAGTGTAACATTCCCAGAGGTTACAGAATAATGGAAGAAATAATAAATAGATCAACAGTAGGCTGGCTAGGCACAATAGCTAGCTTTTCATTACAAAGTGTAGATGCACTAGCTTCTATAGCAGTAGCATTAGCTACATTAGTATATATGATTGTATCTATTTATAAAACTTTAAAGGAGCTAAGGAAATGAGAAAAGAACACAAAAGTAAAAAAGGTGGTTTAACAGCCAAGGGTCGTGCTTATTTCAAACGCAAAACTGGCTCTAACTTAAAACCACCTGTAACAGAATCTAATCCAAAAGGTAAAAGAGCTAAACGCAAGAAGTCCTTTTGTGCAAGAATGTCGGGGGTAAAAGGCCCAATGAAAGATAAAAAAGGAAGACCAACACGCAAAGCTTTGGCTCTTCGTAGATGGAAGTGCAGATAATGACTACTGAATTATTAGCTATGCTCGGAGGTGGAGCTTCGGGATTTATCTTTAAATTGATTGGTACAATGGTATCTAATCAACAAGCTCTAACAGAAGGCTTAATCAAAAAACAAAAAGCATCTGATGACAGTGCTGATCGTGCTGACAAGCGTGGAGGCCCTGGTGGTGCTTGGGTACGCAGATTTATTGTAATAACTGTATTATTTGGTGTTGTTGTAGCTCCATTCTTGTTAGCTCATAGTGGCGATGGTGTTACTGTAGCTAGCGAATATAGCAAGTGGTTTGGCCTTATGAAGGGTGTTAGCTACGAAACTTTATATGGATATGTTATACTACCAGAAATACGAACAAGTATTATTACAATTGTATCGTTTTATTTTGGATCATCAACAGTAAAATAACATATGTCTATAGGGAATGCTAATATACACCAAGTTAGTGAGATACCAGAAATCACTAAACTACCTAATGGTAGATTAAGAGTTGTACGCAGATTTAATAAGTTTACACGAGAAGATGTAGATAACGCTAATCTAGGTAGCCTTATGGGCGATTTTGGCGATTTAGATACAACTGGTCAACAAATAGTTAATCAAGGTTATACTAACCTAAGATTAATATCAGTTGAAGTAGATACTCGTTTTAACTCAGCAACAAACAATTCTAATGCTGTATTAGTAAAGACCTATGAAACGCTCACAAATTCGTTTGTACAGGTTACAGATGAAGATAAGATAGAAGAGCTAGAAAATGGAACAAGAAGGCTTACAAGGGTATTAAGAGCAATATCTGGCACTTTACCAGAAACACAAGGTTTAGGTTTTAATACTCATATTTCTACCACTGTTGCAAGTGATTCGTATGAATACAATTTAGCTAGATCTGATCTAAATGATACTGGTGCATTTGCAGAGTTAACTCTTATTTATGTAACAAGAGATTCATTGCTTTCATCTTCGGAAGATCTTGTGGGTTCACAAAATGCTATTATTGAACAGTGGTTTAATCCAACTGATCAATATATTGACGCATATGTTATTGAAGGCAGTGATCCTAGAGTTACAGTAGACGGAACTGGCATTAGTGGAACTTATTATTTAAGAGAATCTCAATTAAATGGAAAAGTTCAATATGCAAGATCTACTCCAGATACATATGATTATACAATTGCTTGGTCTGGATCTGAATGGCAAATAATGATATTTAGCACTATAGTTGCTACATCTACTTTGAGTAGTACACATCCTCCAGCAGATCCTAGCTCATGGAATATTATTTCGGGTCATGATATAAAAAGTATTACAAGAAAAAATGTATCTCCAGCACATATAAGAGAATCAGAAAAACCTGGCTTTGATGGTAGTATACAATTTGATGCACATATAAGAAAAACAAAAACAGGATATACCCTAGCTAGAGAAGAAAAATCAAATGTAGATGG
>Ga0208162_1001773_pt1 | contig 10979 bp, 14 predicted proteins | sample CB_VirMetaG_4_FD_184539 | JGI IMG/M metagenome (GOLD analysis project Ga0208162, IMG submission 184539) | Freshwater to marine saline gradient viral communities from Chesapeake Bay - CB_1508_1M Viral MetaG (SPAdes) (version 4) | ecosystem: Environmental > Aquatic > Marine > Coastal | place: USA... | reverse complement strand
TAAGTTGAAGAAAATTAGTGATGAAGACAAAATACTTTTAAAATCTAATCAAGATAAATTAGGACAAGAAGGATATGGTATGCTTCCAGCACAACAACTTAAACTTAAACTATTGAAAGCACACAGTAGAAAAGCGAAAAGTAGAAAAGCGTTGTCAAAGAAATTGACAACTAAAGGTAAAGGATTAAAAATACCCGGTATGGGCTTAGGTCTTCCAGGAGCCGGTCTCGGTTTGCCCGGTGCCGGTCTTATTCAGAAGAAAATTGACATGTGTATTACAAAAAAATGTAGACTTATGAAAGGACGAGGTATCGTGGATATTATTAAAAGTGTTATTAAATCATTAACACCAATGGCGAAAGAAATTGGCTCTGAAGCATTCAAAAAAGTTGTTGTTCCTTATGCCGTAAATAAAATTAAAGAAAAAATTGAAGGTAAGAAAGGCGATGGTTTAAGATTAGCAGGACAACGAGGACCTAGAGGAAGAGGATTAAAATTATCAGGCGGTCAAGTTAGTCGTGTTAGCATGGGTAAATCTTATGGAACATCTAAGGGTTACCCTATGAAAGGAAAAGGTATGAAAGGTGGTTTTTGGTTTCTTGCTCCTTTAATTGCTTTAGCCGCTGAAGCCGTATCAGGCGTGACTGTAGCGTCTGTTGGTAGTGCTTTGGCTACAGGAGCTGCCACTGCAGCCGGAGCTGCTATTACTAAAAAGATTATTGGTAGTGGAAAAATGAAAGGTAAGGGTGTAAAAGAAGTAGCACAAAAAGTAGGTCAAGTATTGAAGAAGAATAAAGAAAAAATTATTAAAGTGGCGGAAAGCACTGGAGTATTACCCAAGGATTTACCTAAACAAGTATTAGAAAAAGCACAATCAGCATTAGATATAATTAATGAGGCGTCGTCAGGGAAACCATCAAAAGAAAAAGTTTTAGGAGTTGTTAAAATGCTTATCCCTCACGTTAAAGAAGTATTCCATTCTAAGATGGAAAAGAAAATGAAAGGTTCCGGAATGCATGGTAGTGCTAAAATGAAAGGTGATGGATTTGATGCGAAAGTTTTGAGTGTGGTTAAGAAAAATCTTTGAAAAACATGTATATCCTAATCAAGTTCAAAAAATAAATTATTTTTTAATAAAATTTTTATAATTTTTTTTTATATAGTATAATATATAAAAGAAATGGCTTCAATATTTGATTTAAAAACTTCTGTTGAGGAACTCAGTTCCGCAAATCAGGGGTCAAGTCGTATGGAATATGACCAACACCCACCTACCCGAGACGTGACAACTAATAATTTTCCTAATGGTGCAATCCACTTTCGGTTTCAAACATCAGGACAAAAATGGTGGGTTCCTTCCCGCTCATATCTTCGTGTTCGTTGCCTTCTTGCAAAACAGGACGGAACACAACTAACTCTAGATGATGATATCGCCCCTAATATGGGTCTCTGTGCTTCTCTTTTCCAAAGTGCGGAATTTAGAATTAATGATAAAACTGTATCACGAATTAGTGATTTTATGCCTCAAGTTGATGCGATTGAAACAAGGCTTAGTAAATCTAAAGCACACCTTGAAGGAATAGGCGCTGCTAGTAATCTATGGGACGTTGATTTTGCTAAACGTCAATCTGTCGTGACTGCTGATGGGGTTTATAATCCTTCTGTCGTATCTTCTCTAACTTCAAGAGGAACTTTAGGTTATGCCCCAGCTGATACCCTTGAAGTTGCTGCCGATACAGGTATTCTTACTTTTGCTGGGGTGGCTCCACCCGATGCTCAGGTCGTTTTTCAGGCTGGTGACGAAATTGAAATTGAGGTTGGAGGCGCTATTGGAACTGTGCGTTATGTTGTCTCGGCTACTTTGACTAATGTAACGCTACAACTCAATAATTTAAAAACAATTGCTATTGCTCAAGGGGCATACGCATTCAAAAGAATTAGAAATGTTTCATCTAATGAAGCACGGGGTGTGTCTGAATTTGAATTGACGTGGACACCTCCCTTGTCAATCTTTAAAATCGGTCATGCCTTGCCTTCCATGAAGGCGGAACTGGTGCTAAACCCTCAAACTAATACAGTTTATCAAAAGTATGCTATTCAATCCACAGTAGCTGATAAAGTACCTAATACTGGTACTATTGGGGCACCTTCAGCGAATAGTAATTATATCTTTAACGTTCAGGATATGTATTTTTACTGTAATACTGTTGAAGGACCGCGTGCAGACGATGTTTCTTATCTTCTGGATTTGTCCCAAACTAACTGTCAAAGCGAACAATTCAGTGCTAATCAACAGTCATTCCAACAACGTAATTTTGATGTTAGCCCGTCCACGTATGCGCTAACTGTTGCTTATCAAGATGCCCGTAGTGGAACTGATACCCGTCATAGTTCTTCTATTTTCAAAGTGTCTAATAACGGTAATAATGATAATGATGAAGAGTTGAAACTTAATAGGTTCTTTATAAATTATTCGGGCCAGAATTTGCCCGCGCCTGATGCTGACCCTAATTTTACAGCGACACAGGATTATACTACACAGCGATATATTGAAAGTCAAATTTATTCTGGTGCTATGTTTGATACAGGAGGAGGGGAAGATATACAGACATACCACGATAGAGGGGCTTACTATTATTTTGCCTGGCCACGTGATGGAACTGACCGCTCAACTCGTGTCAACGTTCATCAGGCTTTTCAAGGTGGGACAGATACTACACATCTTCGTTTGCTTCTATTCTCACATTCTAAACAGGTTGCCCGTGTTCGGGTTCAAGACGGTAGGGTTGTAGACGTTCAACTTGAGGACGCGTAGTTGATGTAAAATAAATATGATATAAAGAAAGCAAAAGTTCCATGTCCTAATTGTTCTAAACTTATAACTGCTTCAAATCTCAAAAGACATATTAAAACTCAGCATTAAAAAAAAATACCAAATATAGTTCTTATATTTTAAGAACAATAGAATAAAAAAAATAATTCATATTATATAAATGAGTAAGCCTAACAAACATCAAATAGTTGATAGACTTTATAAAGAAAAACTCAAAGAGATTGAGAAATATTATACTGGTGACCGGACTACTTATTTAAAAGAATTGAATGGAGCAGGTAAAAAACTACTGGGGGTAAAATTCAAAGGAGTATATCCGAGTGATAAAATACCAAAATTAAACGACCTAAGCCCTTATTGTATTCTTAATTTAGATAGTTCAAAAGAACCCGGTTCTCATTGGGTTGCTCTTGCTAAATATGGTGATGGTTGTATGTTTTATGATAGTTTCGGAAGAAGAAATACTGAGATAATACCAAATTTAAAATTTTCTGGTAATGGACGTATAATAGATACAGACAGAGATGCTGAACAAAAAATATTAGAAACTAATTGCGGTGCGAGGTGTCTGAGTTTTTTATGTATAATGGATAAATACGGTGCTAATATTGCTAAAATGATTTAACCGTTTTATATTTTTTTGAAAATATAAAATAACCGAATGATTGTAATTTTACAATAATTCAAAAATAAAAATAATTCATATAATATAAAGAAGATATGAGCGATAAATTTTTAGGTTCTGGTCAAGGTTCTATAAACCTATCTAATGGGAGTGCTACTATCTATAGTGCTACTCTAGGAGCAGCTTCATTATCAGTATCAAAGCCTGTTAAAACAAATAGTGTTAAACAGTTGGTGAGCGCTAATTTAGATATTACAGATGTTAATAATCTTCAAACTCAATTAAATGAAAAAGATGAATTAACATTCGTTGAAGACGACACACATACTACACCTGATAATGGAAAGGTAAAATTATATGCTAAAACGGACGGAAATTTTTATAAAAAAGATGATGCAGGCAATGAGACATTATTAGCAGGCGGCAGCGGTATATCAACAACTAATGCGCCTGTTGATAATAATAGTATTGTCGTATATGATGGCAATAGTGGAAATTCAGTAAGGTTTGACCCCGGTTTTACATATGATCCAGTGGCATTAAAAATGTCTGTTTCAGATATTCAAACGATAAACCATACGTCTGTCAATGCTGAGTTATCGAAGGTGAGAAATATAACATCGGCAACTCAAGCACCAGATATAACTGATTTCTCAGGTGAAATACATGTTGCAAAAATTAAATCTGCTAGTCATAATACAGAATTAGAATTTGAAACTAACGGCGCTGCTACATTGACGGCTGATGCTGAAATCAGTTTATCAGCAAATGGTACTGTAACAATAGATGCCGGACCGTTATCTGATACACAAATTAGTGGAGATAGTGTTATTGTACAATCGACTAATTTTACTTTTAATGGTTCCCCTGTTGTGGTTGATACAGATTTGACTGATTTGAATAATAAAACGCAGAATATTGATTTAGCGCTGACTAATACAGGACAGACGAGCTTTAACAGTAGATTACAAATAGCAACAACAAATAGTTTTAATAATCAATTAGCTTTTAAGGATTTGACAAATCCTCGAGCCTCTACGGCTGTTGGTTTCGTGATAGGAAACGGGAATGACGGTCCCAAATGGATTTTAGGATCTTTCGGCGATATTGATAAAGTTGTTTTACAAACGTATACATCAAACGACAATTTACTTTTACGAACCAATGATTTAGACACAATACGAATAAAGCCTAACGGGTCTTTGCAATTAGAGAGAACTGGTGTTTATAATGGTACCGTTGACGCTATGATAAAATTAAATACGGATGGGACTTTAGAAAAGAGTAGCGCCACATGTGATACAGCTGGGAATATATCAGCTACCACTATAGCGGCTAACTCTTACACAGAAAATGGAAATACTGCTACAATGTGGAGAACCAAAGGTATTTATAATTATCTAGTAGGATTACGAGCAGGTGATTATTTAAATGGTGGAACATATAATATCTGCGTTGGTAATGATGCTGGTCAAAATATAGATGAAGGTGATCATAATATATGTTTGGGTTATAATGCTGGACTTAATATCACAGGAACTACTGTAAATCCTATGGGGTATAATGTAGCTATCGGTAATGCGGCATTGCGAGGATCAACAGGAAATAACGCCCATTGTTTACGAAATATAGGCATTGGAACGTTAGCAGGAGCCCTTATATCTACAGGTACTGATAATATTTTCTTAGGTACTTCTGCTGGACAATCTATGACTACAGGATCGAGAAATTGTTTTATCGGTGGTGCATCGTCCCCAGCTCTACCAGTAACTACTACAAATTCTGTAAGTCTAGGCTATGGTTCGTCGGTTTTAAATGGTGGTGTTAATCAAAATGCCATAGGTTTTAATGCGGTCACAACACAAGATAATCAAGTATGTTTAGGGAATTCTGCTGTTACAGAAATTATAAACGCTGGTAATGGAACGTGTAGTCTTGGATCGGCGACGAATTATTTTAATAACGTATACGCAAATAGTTATTTTGAAAATGGTTACTCTGGAACAATTATAAAAAATTTTCCATTAGGAACAACCAATAGTTTTACAGATTTACAAACTCCACCAAATTTACAGGCTACCGCAAGTAATAATATATTTTATGGTCTTTATTCTGGCGATAATGTTGTCGATGGAACACAAAATACATGTCTTGGATTAAACACAATGAGGAATTCAAATGGTGCTAGGTTTTATAATACATGCGTTGGTTTTAACGCTGGGCAGGGCACGTTTCAATCTACTTTTAATGGATGTACAATGATCGGAGTTAATGCAGGTGGAGGACACCTATCTGGTGATAGCTGTACCTATATCGGTAAGGACGCTGGTAATTTCGGAAATCAGTCATTTTCAAATGTAACGGCTATTGGTAGTGGTGCCTTTAATGCCACTAGTAATCAAGTAAGTTTAGGCAATGCTTCCGTCACATCAATTATTAATACTGGTGTTGGTGTGTGTGATATTGGAAGCACTACTAACCCTTTCAAAGATATATATTTAAACGGTACTATTAAAGGCATGCCGTATGATTTTTCATTTGCTTGTACTGATGAAGTTAATACAATTACAGCGACAGGACAAAAAATTAGTATAAGAGCACCTCGTGCTTTTCAAACATCTAAAATTAAAGTTTCCGTTAATTCTGCAGGTGGTGCTGGTTTTGCTGTAGATATTAAGAAAAATGGCGTTTTAGTTCAATCAATAACAATAAACAGTCTTTTAATAGTTAATACTAATAATACTACAACTTATAATGAAGACGATATTATTACTTGCGAAGTTTCTAATGTAGGCAGTTCAACCGCGACAGGGTTAAAAGTTTATCTCAATGGAAAAACTCTTTAATTATAAAAATATATAATATACTATATATATAAGAATGACATTGATTAATAAAAACATTATTACAAAGTTTGATAGGGGTATCGGTTCAGGAACAACTAATCGTCCTGAATACCCTTGTTATTTCTTTTATGACTATGGTTACTTTGCTTTCATATATTTACAAAGTGAATTAGGAATAGGTTATAAATGCAATATAACAGGTATAAGGTTTGAGATGGACGCTACAGATGCTACACAAACTGTCAATAATCAAACATTAAAATTAGCACAGGTTAGTGGTAATCAATTTGATATTAATATTAGAAACGATATGACACAAAGTCCAGCTGCAGGTTGGAGTGCTACTAATATAACAACTGTTAAATCTAATTTTACATGGTCTATAACGAGTAATACACAACAATTTTATGAGATACTTTTTGATACCCCTTTTAAATATGATGGGTCAATTTCTAGCCACCCTAATTTATTAGTTATATGGGAAAATAGAGACGGAACTTATTTAAGCGGTTCTCAAAGCCCTTGGGCTGAATGTTTTACAGATGGAACTTTTAGAAGTTATTACGATTATCAAGATAGTAGTATGCCTAACTCAACGGATTACGGAACAAGGGCGAGTACAGGAACGCCTAATATTGAGTTAATTTTCGAAGTGTAAAAAAATATTTATATAGTATATATATAAATAATGAGTTTTGATTTAGAAAGTTTTAAATTATCACTTGTACCATTTGGAAAATTAAACTATGCTATGATATTTAATGAAGGTCAACCCAACGAACATTTAGAATTTGTAGTAGATAATGTTGAATATCTATATGCCGTATCTAACTTTGGACAATTTGTAAATACTCAAATACTTCCCTATTATCCTAATCTAATTGTTTTGTCTATGGATAAAATAAGATTAAAAGGCGCTTTTTCAATTGGATAAAAAATATAAAATATAGTATATATAATAAATGACTAAGGATGAAGAGAAAAATCAAACTATTAATGAAGATAATATTATCGATATCATCTTAAAATTAATGGAGAAAGTCGAAGATTTTATAGATATGAAAGGAGAAGAGAAAAAACATTTTGTTTTGAAAAGTATACGAGATAAAATCGGTGAAGAATCGTATAAGAGATATGAGTATTTTATAGGGTCATTTATTGACTTTGCGGTAAGTATTAGTAAAGGTAAAAAAATAAATCTTAATAATATTAAGAAAAAATATTGTTGTCTTTCAATATAAATGAGTTTGGAAACTATAAAATTAATTGAGACTCCTGATAATTATAAAGGTAAAATAAAACTAATAAAAGATATATTAGAAGACGTTAAAAATAAAAAACAAGCACATTATAAGTATTATGCTCGTTATAAACGAATAAATACATTTGTCAAAAGTTTTGTAAATGCTTTGAATGCTATAAGTGTTTGTTCTATGGTTTTGACCTTTACCCCTGTATCTCCTACGGTTATGATAGTCGCTCTATCTGCTACTTCTATAAGTACTATTTTAAGTGCGGTTCATTCTTCTACAGATATAGAGGGTAAAGTCCATAGTCATAATACATCTTATTTACAATATACGGATATTTATCGTGATGTATCAGCTCGTCTTTTAAGAAATGGTATGAGTAGTCAAGATTTAGATAATTTACTTACTGAAATAAATTCAAGAATGGGTTTGATTGAAGACCAATCGCTTCCTATCACCATAAGATAAAATAAGAAAAATATGAAGGGCTGTAATATCCGTCCTTTAAGTACCCCTTACTCCTAATTCTAAATCGTCGCCTTCTTTCTTTATCACCGTGTATTAAATGTGGGTATAAATTAAGACCTGTTAAATCGTGATAATTTTCCATTTCATTATCTCCAAAAGGAACACGGATAATTTTATTATCTGTTTTTCTCTGTAATAGTGCGTTATACATTTTTCTTTTTCTTGTGGCTTTTTCATAGCCTACTAATTTATAATCTGTTTTCTTATAATAAACCATATTTATATTATTCAAATGATTTAAGTTCCTTAAATAATTCAAATGATTTAAGTTCCTTAAATAATTTATTTATATTACCTAGTTCTGAGATTTTGGTTTATTAGCCTTTCGTTTTCTCTTTGGTTTCTCTTTGGTTTCTACGGGTTTTTCTTCGTGTTCTTCTTTCTTTTCTTCGTCTTCATCACTGGATTTATTACGATGTTTAATAGGAATTGAACCTATTTCTTCCTTAACTTGTTTTCGTAGTATATCACATAGTTTTTTAGTATTAAGTAGTGATGTCCTAACTCTTTGACCTGCTGCCTTAACCTTCTTCAGTTTAAACTTTTCATAATCACTTGTCAAGGCTGTGATTACTGCTTTGAGATTGTCATAATTTTCATCAATAGTTTTGATTACTGGATTTTTTTCCATATCGGAAATTTCTTGTTTTACTTCGTCGTTCATATTTATTATATTATAAGAACTTTTTTTTTTTATATAATATTAATTATATGAAATATTTTTTTTCGTAAACTAAATAAACCGAATTATTTACAAGTAAATCATTCAAATAATTCAAAAAAATTAAAAATAAAGTTCTTATAATATAATCGAATTATTTTAATTTTTAAAATCATTCATATAATAAATGACTGGCTTTTGGCGAAGTATATACTGGCTTTTTGGTCTTGAATATATTGGTAAAAAAGAACAAGAATGTATAGACCGACAAAAACATTTAAAATTTATGACGTGTAAGCAAATAACAGATGGAGGGGTTAAATTGAAACAGTTAATATATTATAATAAGATTTACTGTAAAAATAAAATATTGAAAAAGAGAAGGAAAAAATAAATTTCTTACTATATATATTATTCCCAAAGACTAGTATAAATGACAAGTAATAATGCTAAACTATTAGAACTTTTTAAAGGTTCTGGTTCTGTTGGAAAAGTAGCCGTAAAAGTAGGCTATGATGTTGTAAGTGTGGATTTAGACCCTATTTATACTCCTGATATTGAAACTGATATATTGAAATGGGATTATAAAAAATTTTCACAAGAAAATAATTATATACCTGATTATATATGGGCTTCTCCGCCTTGTAATACTTATAGTCCTCTCGCTTATCCTTTAAAAGAAAGAGATACTAAGACGGCTAAACCTATTAGTGAAAGGGCTAAATTAGGGACAAAGATATTATATAAAACTTTGGAGATAATCAATTATTTCAAAAGTAAAAATCCTAATCTTTGTTATTGTATTGAAAATCCAAGGGGTATGATGAGGAAAGACCCTAAAATGATAAAACAGCCATATAGAGCCACTACTTATTATTGTTATTATGGAGGGACAAAATTAAAACCTACTGACTTTTGGAGTAATTACCCTTTGGGATTAAAAGAAATTGATGGTTTTTGTGAAAATTATACTCCTTTAATGGATAATACAGATATTAAATGGAGATATAGCATACCGCCTAAATTAATAAAACAGATTATATATAATTCTATTATATATAATAAATAACAGTTAAAGATTTTGAGGGTATAACCTTTCTAATATTTCTTTTGTTGATAGGTCTTTATAGTCTATAAATGTTTGTTTATAGAATACAACCTCTCTTCCATATTGTGATGCTCTTCTTTTAAACAAAGATTTTGAGGGTATAACCTTTCTAATATTTCTTTTGTTGATAGGTCTTTATAGTCTATAAATGTTTGTTTAAAGAATATAACCTCTCTTCCATATTGTGATGCTCTTCTTTTAAACATTGCTGACTTTTCTTTATATTGCGGATATTTTTCCCTAACAAATTCAAAAATACTTTTTTGATGTTCGTTCATCTTTATTATATATAATAGAAATTATTTCTTTATTTCAATTTTTTTTTTTTATAATTTACACATTTTTAAATCAATAATGAGACCCATTTAACCATAATTTCTAAATTAACATCTGATTGACCTTGCTTTAATAATTGCTTTAATTTTTTAAATTTATTCTTACTTAATGAACCTTTAGCATAACCAAACATTAATTCAACCTGACAATTTTCATCACTTACTTTTTCTAATAAATATTTTGACATTTCCATCACTGATAAAGAAGTAAAACATAATATTTCTTTTTGTGTTGCTGTATTACAGAAAAACTCTTTTCCTATTTTATATACCCTAGTATTATTTATGTTATGAACTAGGTTAATAAAATTTAGTTGTTCAGTCATCTTTAGTTGTTCAGTCATCTTTATATATTTATTATATATTAAATCTTTATATAATAAATAAATTTATTTCTTTAAATAGTTTTATTAAATAAACTTCAATTTTATATATTAGTCAAATACCACGGTTAAAGATTTATTGGGTGGTTTTGGTTTGGGATATAATTTATCTAAACAATATTTTGCTGGATATTTTAAATCATTATCTAAATTATGTTTTCTGTAAAAGGCGACTTGCCTACAGTATTGATAAAATCTTCTTTTAAACATTGCTGACCCTTCTTTATATTGTGGGTGTTTTTCTTTCGTAAATTCCTTGACTTGATTATTATTATCCATTATAAGTTTTTTACTTTCTTCAATTGTCAAATATCTTTTACAATCTTCGCACATTTCTATTTATTATATATATAATAGAAATTATTTCTTTATATAATAAATAAATTTATTTCTTTAAATAGTTTTATTAA
>Ga0208162_1001771_pt1 | contig 10987 bp, 26 predicted proteins | sample CB_VirMetaG_4_FD_184539 | JGI IMG/M metagenome (GOLD analysis project Ga0208162, IMG submission 184539) | Freshwater to marine saline gradient viral communities from Chesapeake Bay - CB_1508_1M Viral MetaG (SPAdes) (version 4) | ecosystem: Environmental > Aquatic > Marine > Coastal | place: USA... | reverse complement strand
GACTTTTGTACCGCCCTTTTTAAAATAGAATTACTAAGCAAGGTTTGATTCCTGCTAAGTATAGGTACATAAATAGTTTGCACCGGTAGCCTTACCAGAGAAATCCTGTTTATGTACCGCCCTGATGTAGTATGGTACTAACCAAAACAAAACCTCGTAATAGGTGATCCTGTTGAGCAAGTAATCCACAAGATGAAAGCAGTAATAGGTTAAGAGGGAAGGGTTAGCGAAGGTTATAAGTTCCCGATCAGACGCCATACTATTTTTTTTAAGGAGATATACATGGAACAATTATTATTCTTGATAGCATTTATTATTATATTTGTTGTCGCAGTTCAATCTTAATAACAAGTGAGGTGTAGTCATGTCGTATAGTTTTATTACAGAAGATATAAAAAAACAATTGTATTACAACCACAACACCACAGATTTTGGTACAGAAAGTATTGCCAAAGAGCCTGTTGTAGTTAAGTACTTTAATCCAATGGGTGCTGGTGATTGGTGGGTATACAGTATGGATAAAAATGGATATATGTTTGGTATCGCAGATATATTCACACCAGAGTATGGTGAGTTTCACATATCAGAATTACAAAACAATGGTATTGAAAGAGATATGCATTATACAGGACCAGACACATTTGAAGAAGTAATGATACAACAAAAAGGAAGATACTAATGAAATTAGCAGACGAGAAAATGAAAGATGAATTTTATGATTGGCTACTACAGTGTCCTGTATATTGGATGCGATTAGAAGTTAATGATGAAACGATACATTATGCTTTTCAATCACCAGACGAGGAGGAAAATGATGAGTAATGATTCAGCAATGCAAGACTTAGATAGATACATGGACAACATAGATCAGCAAGAAGCTGAGCTTAATCAAGAACAAAGGGAAGCAGAAGATACAGCTTGGAGTATACATGAGTTTATAGATTCAGCTCCAAATTTTTTATCTGCTAATCATACAAGTGATATGGAAGTCATTCATCGTACTGATGAACATCTGGTAACAATTAATATCTATATGACTGAGGTAGAGTCAGAGATATTTAAAGAATACATTAGAGAATATGGTAGTAAATTCGTACAACAAAATTATTGGGAGGAGGAAGAATAAAAATGGAAGGATGGCAACGAAGATATGCAAGAACAAAACAAAGTGCTTATGAAAAGTATCTTGCTAAGTTATCAAAGGTAGAGAAACCAGACTACATTAGTCCTGGTATATTTAAACAAGTGGTATACCAAACAGCTATGCGTATGGCTGAAAAGTATATGACATCACTACGCACAGGAGAACGCAATGTCTGAATTATGTTTAACAATGGAAGAACAAGTATGGTTAGTACAACTTATCAGTACTAATACTGAAACTGCTGCAAAGTTTATGGACAATCTCAATGAGAAAAGTGTAACGGAATACGATCAAGAGTACATTAGTCTTATGACTGAGTGCTATCACGCATCTAAAAAATTAGGACAAGTGATAGAAAAAATTAAACACAACATAGAGAGGTATGAAAATGACAGAAATATATCTTAAAAAGTTTGAAGATAGACCAGATTATTGGGAAGGTAGATACCAAAGTACATTACATACACTAACCACATTGGTTGAGATTGGTGTTAGTTTAGATACAAGTGAATTGTTTGATGTAGATAATGCAGTCAAACAAAATCATTTGGAAACTATTGCTATGATAGCAACTGAATATGAGTGGGAACAAAATGCTAAATGATTTTTGTAAAAAGCTAGAAATATTTCTAGTCTGGTTGGTGCTACCTGCTGTTGTGGTATGCAGTATAATATTAATGTTAGAACTTGTAGCGAGGATACTACTATGAAAGTAAATGCAAATAAAATAAATCAACTGCTTGATGAGATTGATATACTTGAAAAAGATGTTAAGAAATACAAAGACTTATATAAACAAAATGATATATTTATGAAATTCGTTACTGACTATGCAATAGCTCAAAAGAAATTGCATAGATACAATCATGATCATTGTGTTAAACAAGTCATTGATTCAATACCTCATGATGAATTACCTAATGTATCAGCAGCATTTGAAGCAAGGCTAAAAGAAAGATGTAAAGATAAAGAGACTGGAACATTTGAATTAATAATGCAATCTTTAAACGTAGACTCATCCATAAAAGGATAGGAGAAAATATGAAAGGTACAGGTCCAATACGCAAAGTAAATAAATATGAATTAGTAAAAACATATTTACTAGATCATAAAAAAATTACTAGTTGGGAAGCGATAGAAAAATTTAGAGCAACCAGACTATCAGATATTATTTGGAAGTTAAGATGTAAAGGTTACTCTATCGCTAGTGAATGGGTAACTAATGAAGATGGTATACGGTATACAGTTTATCATTTGATATGGAGTGCAGAAGATGAGTAAAGAAAGAATAATGGAAAAAGTAGCAGAGCTTGAAGTATCTCAATCAGTTGCAGAGTTTCGTAACTGGTGTGTAGATAATGGTTTCATGTTCTACAAAGATATTGACAATGCAATTCTTGTTCAAGCTATGGAATGTGTACAAGATGAAGATCAATTTATGAGGGATACAGAAGATGAAAGATAACATAGGTTTTTATTTGATAATAATAATGTTAGTCATTTGTTGGGCTGTAGTTTTATCGCAATGACATACAAAGAATTGGTATTCGCTCTTATAACCAAAAGAAAAAAATATAGAGTAGACACAATGGCAGTATCACAAATGATTGGTGTAGCTGATAGTTCAGTAGGAGATTGGGAACGCTTAAAGAAATGTCCTAATGGTATGAATCTATTAGCGTGGGCTAATGCATTAGAGGTAGACATTGTAATTAAAGATTATGAAACCGAATGTCCAGTAGACTTTGAAGCATCAGCAGATGTGATTGCCTGGACTCAACAACAGGATATAGATTATGACAGAGAAAAAGAAAAGTTCATCGACTACTACACAGCAAAAGGTCGAACAGCAAACAACTGGGAAAGCATGTTCAAACTTTGGGTACGAAGGTCAGTCGAGTTTAGAGCCGAGTCAGATCGAACACGTGCGACATATGATAAGACATCTCCCTCCTTTGTTCGTGAACGCCGTAGACGAATCCTTGATATGTCAAATGTATCGAGTAAATTTCTTGAAAGAAAAAGTAAAGACAAGTGATTTAATTGCTGCATCAACCAAATGTAAAGAGCTATTAGAACCATGTAGAATATCAGATGTACAGGTTATGCTTGAAACTATATGCTCTACCTTTAGTTGCTCAGCACCAGAAGAGCTAGGCCTTAAAACATATTGGGAGTTACTCAAGAAATATCCAGGCGGATTATTTCCTTATGTAACTCTACACATATGTGCAACCTACAAGTATCCTAGATTGCCATTGCCTACTGAGTTTATTACTTACCTTGATAATGAGTTAGAAAAGTGTCAGCGATTTGTCCACGACCTTGATAATTCAGCAGCTTGGGCTTTACAATTAGAACAAACATCATATAAAATACCATCATGAGTGTAGTCAAATATATAGATATAGACCGACATAAAGGTTTGGGTGGATCAGATTCACATGCATTAATGCAAACGAATGTTGCGCCAATCCATGAGCTATGGGAGTTAAAGACTCAACGTAAGCCTGGACCAGACCTATCAAATGTATTGCCAGTACAAATAGGTACATTAACTGAGGAGTTTAATCTCAAGTGGTTTACCAAACAAACTGGTATTTACACCGAGACTTATCCTATGGAATTTATTATGGAAGAGTTTCGTATGGCACACTTTGATGGCTGGTGTCCGACTGAACGAGCTATCATAGAGTGTAAGCACACTAACCATTACAATAAGTTAGAGAATGTAAAGGCTAGATACTATGCACAGATCCAACACTACTTGATGTTAGCAAAGCTAGATGTTTGCTATTTATCTGTATTGTTTGGTAATGCAAGGTGGGAGTACTGTGCTATCCCATCACATAAAGAGTACCAAGATATCCTGTATGACAGGCAAGAAAAGTTTTGGGATATGGTGGTAAAAGACAAAGAACCAACAGCAGATAATACTGCATGGAGATTATATGAGTAAGATGAATATACCTGATGAAGCAATCAAAATATTTAAAGAGTTAAACATAAATGGTAATGAGGCCACATGGGATTGTCATGGTACACCTGTTGTGTTGCACAAGTACATAGAAATTATTGGAGCTAAACTTAATGTTAGCATAGATAGTTTAGATGTAGTTGAAGCCAATGCAGAGAAAGGTATTGTGAGCATGAAGTGTGTAGCTTCTATTAAAGATAGACAAGTTATATCCTATGGTGAGTGTAGTCCTAAGAATAACAAGAACGCCTATCCATATGCAATGGCAGAGAAGAGAGCAGTCGATAGATGTATCTTGAAACTTGCTAACTTACATGGCTTTGTATATTCAGAGAATGAGATAGATGACAACGCACCATCAAGTAAACCTCAGACAGCAGAAAAAAAAATAATTTCTGCTGAACCTACAGTACAAAAGTTTATTGATGAAATGAGTCATAAGCAATCATACACAGAGTTTAATACTACAGTTAAGAAGTATCAAGGAGCTATGGTCATAGCTAAGAAAGAAAACCCTGCGCTGTATGAAGAAGCTAAAACTAAATATGAATTAATTAAATCAAATCACACAAGGAGTATAGGATAATGTATAACAAAATAACTTTAATAGGTAGACTAGGCAGAGATGCTGAGACTATGGAATCTAAAAATGGTAATAAGTATTGGAGATTTAGTATTGCTACTAATGAATGGATCTCTTCAAAGAATGAAGAAGAAACAACCTGGCATAACGTTACTTGCTTTAATGACTATGTTGGTAAACAACTAGAAGAAAAAGGTAAAGCAGGTACATTAGTTTATGTAGAAGGTAAGCAACAGTACAGTACTTATATGAATAAGAATGGTGAAGAAGTTACAACAGGTAATGTAGTTATGGATAGATTTGGATCTGTTTGTAAGATAATGGAGAAGTCAGCACCAAAAACTAATGGTAATGTTAAAGCTAATGATGATGACTTTGGTGATGAAGTACCATTCTAGGAGGAAAATATGCAAAGTTTATTTGAAGAAGATAAAGAGTATATAGAAAATCTTAAATATATAAATGACAAAAAAGAGTATTGGATTAATTATTTTAATGCTCGACTTGCTAAAACTACTGATCCTGTAAAACAACATAAGATATTAGAATTGTTAAAGGAGTATAAATGAAAGTAAAAGCAAGACAAAGAGATGTGTATTATTTTATAAAGCATTTTATTGCTGCATACAAAACATCACCAACCTATAAAGAAATATGTGCAGGGTGTAGGATAAAAAGTAAAAGCCATGCATATGGTTTAGTTAGTCATTTGATTGATGAAGGTTACATTGAGAAGAACAAGGATGTTAATCTCAATCGTCAGTTGAAGTTAACTAAAAAAAGGTATAGGATTATGATATAAACTTCCTCGAGTTTATCATGTGCTAGGTTTCTTTTTTACTTTTCATTGCCTAGCTTCCTAAACTTCCCCCTTTACAGGGGGTTTTTTTTGCATATCTATTTAAACCTACGTAAAGGTATCATATTTAAACGATAGTATTTTATGTATACAATCGGGTTAGGTAGTATTAAACAAAGGAAATATGATAGGTTTACGTGCGTTGTTTTTTAGTTATTTGTTCTAATTCTAGTCGAATGGTTTCCATTCATCTAATTGTTTCTGGAATTGAGGATCATAGGTAGGGTTTAGATTTTTTTGCTGGTAAATTTTACCTACAAAAATAATGATAAAAAAAATAAATGCAATTATTAATACATCTTTCATTAGTGCTGTTTCTTTTTACTAATAATTGGATAGTCTACAAAATCAAATTCAGTTACATCAATGACACACTCTTTTAAAATTAAACTAAATCCACCCATAGTACCATCTGACATAATAGAATCTACTAACTTAATATATTTGTTATCTTCAATAACAAGCCAACCAACAGTACATACTTCTGGAGCTTCTCGTTTCTGTATATCAGGAAGATCCATCCATCCTGAGTCGCCTTCGTGATCTCTCCATTTTACAATAACCATTTTATATTTATCCTCTATTGTCTTAACCATTTTAGATAATCTGCTCCAGCTTGTACATCCCAAAATATCTTTATAAAATCTCCATGCTTTTCATCTAGTTTAGTATTAATTACTGCAACAGCGCAAGGAGACATCATCTTATTTGGTAAATTTAATTGTTTGGCATAGTCATCATACTTCTTATAACTGCCTATCTGTAAACAATGCATTACTATTCCCTCATTAGCATCTTTGACTGGCATATATCCGCTAATATGTTTATGGCCACAGCATAGTAGATGATCTCTAGCGTGAAAGATAGCGTGTTTAACTACACTATGCGCTGTATTATAAATACTATTGCCTTGAAAGTTATGAGCAAAGTTACATCTGATCTTATGTCCAGGCAATATTAATCTTACTCGTTGAGAATAATTAGCATAGGTTGTTTTAAGTGGGCGCATAATCCATTTCAATGGATCACCTGTACCACTCCACATATCGTGATTACCTGCTACTATCAATATCCAGTTTGTTGCGTGGCATAACCATTCAGTAAGTTGCCAGGCTTGTTCATCAGTCGTTGATTGTTTAGCCCATAGTCCTTCTAGTTTTGTTCTTCTAGCCCAGTTGTTTTGTATGTCTCCAATATTAATTGAATATAAACCTTCTGTGCTATTAACAATATCAATATGTTCTAATATAGATTGCCAGTCGCACCCATCATCATCAACGTGTGGATCGCCCATAATAAATAAACCTATTGGTTTATCATCTTTAATTTTAATATCTAAAAATTCTTCATTGTTTTCTCTACGTTCTCTACGTTTAAATACTTCTAATCGCTGTTGTATTAATTCTTCTGTTGTAAACTCTGCTTCTGAATGGATACTACCTAGCTCAAACTGGGTAGACACAATAGGATTAGTAGTTTTTTTTCCACAAGATTTACACTTGTATCTTTGTGGTCTACCATCACTAGCTTTGCCATCAGTACCAGCTTTTATTATATGTGTTGATTTGCAAGATGAGCATAATAATAAATTACCTTCGTCATCTTTTTGTATAAATCCTGCTCTTGAAAAATTACCACCATTATCTTTTATATGCATTTGTTTTCCTCAATTTCAAAATGGATCATATCAGCAAATGTTGTTCCCTCATTTCCTTTCCATTTAATTAAATAATCTGTATCTATCATAGCTATTTCAAAAGCAGTTGAAACTACTTGATAGTCTTTATAATTATAAGAAACATCATTATCGTGATAACAATAAATGTCTATTGCATCTCCTGTTGTATGTTTATTCTTTAATGATTTAGCTAAACCAATACTAAACATTTCTGCTTGTGTTTTTTCTGAACGTAATCCTTCGTGTATTTGAAAAGGTATAACAGTAAGATTTATTGCTTTTAAAGCTGCGTGTTTTAATTGTGGATTTACGTGTTGAAGAATTGATAAAGATTTTTCATCTAAGTAGAAGTTCATAGCTTCTCCTATTTGTCAAGCTTACTCCATATCTTTGTAAGCATTGCCTTGTTTTCATTAACTGTCTTTTCTATATAAAATATTTTTGTTTTAACAATTTCTAGTTCACTTGTTGTTACTAATTGTTCTTGATTTTTTTCTAAACTATCAATTCGATTAATGCTTTGTCCCCAAGCTGCTGCTATTCCTAACATAGGAACTATAAATAACGCAGCTGTTTTAGTATCTATGTTCATCTTCTAACTAAACTCCCACCAAAATATAATCCAATAATACTTGAGACTACGTGAGTATCTAAAGGTGTAATGACTAATCCTTCCATTGGTTTCCATAACGTCATGTCTGTACTACTACTAAATATCCAGAAGCCAGAGGAAACTGCTTCTGTATAACCAACGTAAACATTTAGTGAGGGATCTATGAACGGTGCTAATTTAGGTAGTACTATGATAGCCATTACACACATTAGAGCAATCCATCTACGAGTATTTTTTGTAAATGAATCTTGTACTTCTCTTGCTTTGTCAAATTGTTTAGATTGAAAACCTGCCCTTGTCATTAAAGCTTGTTGTTCTTGCGCTTTGTCTTTTGCTTTCTGCGCCATTATCGATAGGACACCACCTATAATTGTTGATGCTCCCATTGATAATAGTTCCATTGGTATAGCCATATTATTTACCTAAAGGATTGTCATTTAAAATATCATAGACTTTATTAAATTCTTTCTCAGTCCACTCACTTAAATTAGTTTCAACAGCCGATACACTTTTATCTACACTATCTATTTGTTCAGATAGATTACGTACTTCTGTTTCTAAACTAGCAATACGTTCAAGCAATGATGACACATCAGTTGATTTAAACTTACTTACTTTTTCTTGGATAGCTTGGAGCTTTGAATCGTTTGCGCTCATCTTGTAGATCACGCCACCTGCTGCTGGAATTATTGTCAAGAGAAGCGATAGTAATACTGCTGGTGTTAAGGTTATACTCTTGCTGCCTTCCATAAATTTGCTCCTGTGTCAAGGACACTTTTTCTTGCATAATAATACTTTCTTGTATTGTTTGCAAATACTCAACAGGAAGTACTGGTTGCTCTATCTCCCCATCAATTTTTGCAGTTTCACTTTCAGTTTTAATACCAGTACTTTTAGAGTTAGTAGTTGTAGTTTTAACTTTTGCAATGGCGACAGGTTTGTTGTCATCTTTACTGTCTTTGCTTTCTTCACTACTTTTTTTGTCGTCTTGCTTTGCTTCTTTAGTTTCTTCTTTACCATCACTTTCTCCTGCGATTCGTATGTCGCTTGGTTCATTTGTTGTTCTCTCAATCTCTGGCGTTTCCTCTGTTGATACCATTGTAAGTTGTTCTGGTTCTTCAATTTTAATCTCCTGTATTTCTGGCAATGGATTAATTACATCAATATCACTAATAATATCAAGAGCTATTTCTGTTTTTAAATCTAATCCCTCTACCATTTTTTGTTCTTCTACTTTTATTTCTTTTACTACAACAGGTTCTACTACAGTAGGTTCTACTACCATTGGTACATATTTTTCTATACCTAATTGTAGATTTATATTATCTACAATAGGACCAAATTGTCCATCCCAATTACCAGTATCTATACCAGTCATAGCAAAGTTTATGTTTGTATCTTGTGTTAACCAGGTATCTAATGTTGATGTTGTTAAGGCATAGTCTAGTGTGCCATCATTATAATCTAATGATTGTTCCAGGTATAAATTTTCTGAATTACTTCCATCAGATAAATTAATAGTTACTTGTACTTTATCGTAACCATCTGCAGTACACCATCCACCTGCTGCTGTATTGTTACAACCTAATGCAGTAAAAGATACATATACATTCTTGATAATATAATTATCATCTAAGTTGTTTATTGTTTGTGATATAGTTTTGCCTAGATCACCTGACCATCTGACTGCCTGACATAATCCTGATTCATTATAACAGTTACCATCATATTTAATATAGTCTGAATCTTCTATAGTCCAGGAGTCTAACTTTGAATCAAAGTCTTTGTTAGTTAGTAGGTTGTCCGTAGTCGTTTCTGTTTGGCTGCCTAACGCTACCATTTGCCACATTAACAGAAACAATAAGATTGTTATCTTCATCTAGTATACCTCGTTTACGATACTCTTTGATTGCTTCATCTCCTATCTTGCCATTGACAGGACAGGGTGATCCTGCTGAAACCATAGCAACAAACACTCTTGGATCTTGACACAAAATTGCTGTTGCACTTATCTTAAGGCCGAGTCCTGCTAAAGCTCTTGATAATTTAATGCGTTCACAATTCATATCACGCTGTTGATATGCACCTGAGAATCCTAAGAACCCTGCACTCACACCACCTGCTCTTGAGACTGAGCATACATCACTACCACCATATGATCCTTGTATAGAAGGTACAGAAGGAGGGGATACAGGCATATCCTTGTATCTAATATTGGTGTCTGCTGCATAACAAGTAGCTGTGTAAAATAATGAAATGATTACGACAACAGTTATTAAGAAGGTTCTCATTAGTCTGCTTCAGCAATAGTGTTGCCTGCTGCTACCCAAGCTAAAATGTTTTGATAGTCTGTGTTAGCTGTATCTTTAGGTACAGATAAAATAGTGTCATCTTGTTGAGTTATATTATAGCTAACAACCTCATCTGTAATACTACATTTCATTTCCTTTACACTTTTTATGTATTCATATCCTGTCATTTATAACTCCGCATTTAAAGTTAATGTTCCCGTATTTAAAAATAACATCATAATAAGCCCAGTTGTATTTGTTAATCCTGTATCACAAGTCATATCATAAGAAGCATTTGTTGTTTTACTATATGCAGTACCAAGTACTGCGTTTGGTCCTGTGCCACCATTCCATAAACTGCATGTACCTGATAATGCTCCAGATGGAACTGCTCTCATTTCTACTAATAAAGGTAACCCCCATCTTAAAGCTGTTGTTGCATTTTGTGTTAAACCTGCTCCAATCATCATATTACTATATGCTCCATATACCTGACAGTATCTTTGACATCTTGCCAAGTTATCACCATAAGATTCGTGTTGAAATGGTGGGATAGTTGTTGAATCATAATTGCCTACTTCTAATTGTACTCCTGTTAAATACCAGTCATTACTTGTGCTGTCTGCTAAATTTACATTACCTACTGCTCTATTTGCTTGTGTCATTGAAGCCCAAGAAGTATCTAATGTGCCACCAGAATATGTGCTACCAGCAGCTAACCAAAATAATAATCTTAAACTTTCTGCATTATCGTTACCTAATGTTCCAGATGTATCACCAGCAAAACTTAATACTTTCTTCTCCCAAGTATTCGCACTTGATATAGTATAAGATTGAGATAT
>Ga0208162_1001770_pt1 | contig 10994 bp, 22 predicted proteins | sample CB_VirMetaG_4_FD_184539 | JGI IMG/M metagenome (GOLD analysis project Ga0208162, IMG submission 184539) | Freshwater to marine saline gradient viral communities from Chesapeake Bay - CB_1508_1M Viral MetaG (SPAdes) (version 4) | ecosystem: Environmental > Aquatic > Marine > Coastal | place: USA... | reverse complement strand
TCAGCATGAATAGTATTATCACATCCTTTTTTACAAGTAGACTTATCGCAATGTGCATGCCCTCTAATTGAACCATTATATCCTGTAGATAATATTTGATTATCTTTTACAATTACACAACCAACTTTTCTACTAAGACAAGTACTTCTTTCTTTAACTACTTGTGCTATTTCCATAAAATAATTATATATATCTATTCGTGACATTTTCTAACATTTTAAAATGATTTTCATATACATGCATACTTGTTGCGAAGTGTCTGTAATAACCTACCTCTATATTTATACAATTTGCTAATTCTTTATGTAAATAATTAAACCAAGGTGCATCATAACTAAAACCATAAATGAGATCATTGCTTCTCATCATTACTATTGAATCTAATTTATTATTATTTACAATAAATTGCTGAGCAATCGTGCAAACAAAATCTTTATTTGTATCATATTTATGTTGAGGTTGATTATAATTAATAATTGCTTGTCTACTATTAAGATCATTAGATAATTGCTGTACACACCATTCAAATTGACTCATACCATTGTATTTATCAAATAATGCTAATTTACCGTAATTACTATTAACAGTATCATTATTATCTACTAATTGACGCCAAAAATTAGAATATTTACTAATATAATCTATTTTAGGATCGCCAGATTTATACCACTCTAATTCAGCATTTAAATATTTTTTACTAAGTTTTCGTTCTGGTACTGTTATAATAAAACTATCATTAGCTGGTATTTCAATCATAAAGTTTTGTATTTCTAATGTTTTTAATCCACGAGGTGATACTATTTTTCCCTCAGTATGTAATAATTTACATGTTTTTATAAAAGCATCATTTATATTTTCGGCTATTACCATTATTCATTCCACTCCTTATAAGAATTTATTAATTTTTTATTAAATGTGTTAGGACATTTTACATCTTTTGCAACATTCCAAAACCATATATTTTTATTTGTATCTTTAGGTATATATTTCCACACTTTTGCATCATAATTTTCTACTGTATCAAAAGGAGGTAACATTTTTTCTTTAGAGTGAAAACCAATAGGTTCACTTATAATTTTAGTACGTCCTAATTCGCCAGCTTTCATATTTCTTGCAACAGCTACTCCACGCATATCAGTATTTTCAAAACCTATTTGTAATCCTCTAGTTAATACACCTGTACTTACAGCAGTCCATAATTCATCTGGTTCGTTATAGTTTTTTAATAATTCTTCACAAACTCTTACGGCACCAGCTATAACATAAGGATGGTTTAATCCGAATGGAATAAATTCATAGTTATTTAATTCCGCATATTCTTTAGCTAACTTATTTAAATTAGGCATTGCTGCTATTCTTTTAAAAATTACATCTTTAGGTTTTTCATTAATAACATATGCTTGATGATCTGAAATCTCTTTACATGCTGGCATGAAAAATATGACTTCTTTATTATATAATTTACACAATTCTAATAAAGCAACTGCTGCCAAACCGTATCGGGGAGCAACATAAACAACAACGTCTTTTTTAATTGTACTAAAATAAAATTCACCAAAACGTGTTTTTGTTCCGCCTTTAAGTATTAAATCTTCTCTTATGACATTTATATTATCATGTTTTTTCATAATAATATCTGGAAGTTTTGATCTAAAATTGTTAGTTAATTCTAAATATGCATCTCTATTCGGATAAAACATATTTAATTCTTTGTTTACATTATCTATTATATGATTATTATGACTCATAGTGTTTTTACAAATTCATAGTATTTTTCATTTCCATATATATATTTTAAAACTGAATTATTATATAGACGTCCTCCATTTTTATCCATATGATGTTTTGATTGATATTCTTGTAAATATCTTATTACATCACAGTTTCTAGAATCTTCACAATCCATAGGATTTAACTTATATCTTTCTGCTTGGTGTTGCAATACTGCATTAATATAATCAAATTCACTTACTTTTCCAATTTTAGGATAAATACTTTTTATACATTTTTTAGCATTTGTTCCTGCATATAGTCTACTTTTAGGATCAACATATTGAGGAAAATATTCTGCGAGATCACAAGCAAATGCTGTTAAAACAAAATATTGTTTATTATAATCATGTTGATTTAACCAATTATTACCGAAATCTGTTAATTGATAAATTTCTAATCTTTCGTTACTATTAGTTAATTTTTCATATATTGATCTTACTAGTTTTATTGCATCTGTTAATATAAAATGCTTTAAATGTCCTGATGTTCTATTCTTATAACTAAATTGTGGTAATAAATAACCTTTATTATCCGTAAATGGACTTTCTAATACTTTTAAATCTTCTAACCATTCTTTAGTTGTATATTTATTTTTTAAAATACTATTAATAATCCAAAAATTACCAAAACCATGAGTTCCTAAAAATTCATTAAATAATCCTGATTTTGGAATATAATTAATACCACTTCCACAAAGTCTAAATAAATAAAACAACATAAACCAATCAAATTCATCATTAATATCATTTTTTAAATATTGTCCATTACCTTTATAATCTTTATCTTGATACCATACAGCTTCAGTAAAACTACAAAAAGCTGCAAATCTTCTACTTCCCATATCATATATAGGTACTTTATATATTAAATCATCATTAATATGTTCTTCTAAATTACCATCAAAAGTTTGTTTTTTTATAACATGTCTTTCCATCATTATACTTTTATAATGATAATCATCAAGCATTGCTTGTAATTCACCTATGATTTCAAAACTCAAAATAACCTCTCTTGTTCTGATTTAATATTTTTTTTATAATATCTTGGTTTTAAATGTACTGATTGTGTTCTTTCCATAACTTCTTTTTCATAATATGGTATATTTTCATACCAGTCTTTTGGCCATGTAATTACATTTAATCCTGAATTATTCATAATATCATTTGCAATATATACTAATTCTTGTCTTTCTTCTCTACTACCAAAAAATTTTTGATCTAAATAATACCCAGTTTTTGGTAGTTTTCTTGATTCACTTTCTATAGGTAATAAATTAGTAATTGTTGCATTATATTTTTTTGCATAATTAATATATCTTTCAAATAATTCAATTGTTGCTTTTTCTGGATTTTTTTGACGACAAAGATGAAATCTTATATCAATATTACCAAAGTATAAAATAATATCTTTATAAGATGATAAGTCTAAAGGTTGTTTTAAGTAACCAAATAATGTTTTTCCATCTATTCTATTAATCTCATAATCTGAATTAGGCCAAACACTTAAAGAATGACTATCGCCAATAACTATATTTTGTTTTTTGGGTAAAATTAGTTTTTCAAATTTCCATTCTTTATCCCATACAAAATCAACTTTTCTTTTTTCTATAAATTCTAAAAGATCAAAATCGTCTAAACTATATAATTTGCCTTTAAAATTATATAGCATTTGTAGTCTTTTAACATGTAAATCTGTAATACCTCCAACTACATTATAATCACCTTTTCTAAAATTTAAACTATGACAAATAACCAATTGATCGTATTCTAACCAATTATCATTTTCATTTAAAAAATCTGCATCAGGAAAAAATATATCTTTCATAATATGACTCCATCCAGCTGGATGTGTTAAATCAAGTTTTGGAGTATTAAATAATATTCCTATTATTCCAGTTTTCATTTTTTACTCTCAATATATTTATTCAATGATCCAATATAAGCAATAGCATCTAATAAATTATCTCGCTTATGATTATAACTTTGTCTAGATAATTTTAAAGCAATTAAAACTTTATAAACATCTTCTGCCGTTATTTCTTTATTAGTAATTAAACTTGCAATTGCTGCAGTCTTTTCCATACCTTCTTCGAAAGGACCATATTGACGCTCTTTTTCTTGATCTCGTTTTTCAACTATATTAAAAGCTTCTTGTAATATAGATTTATTCTCCTGTGCTGCCAAAACCTTTGTCTCCTCTTTCATCATTATCTTTTACTTCCCATTGTTCATGAGATTTTATCTCTTTTAATTTAAAATATTTTTGTTTAATAGGTACAAATTGAATTATTTTTTGTCCTTGTACTAATGTAATATTATTCTTACCAATATTAGTAAGATGTAAATGTATTTCACCTTTATAATTTTCATCTACAACACAAGCACCGACTTGTAAATTATATTTTGTAGCTATTCCGCTTTTGTTAAAAGCAATTAAACAATAGTTTTTAGGTAAAGATACTTTAATTCCTGAAGGTATTAAAGCACTTTCATTAGGTCTTAACATAATACTACTATCAATATCATTTGGTATAAAAAAATCAATTCCTGCATTTAAACCACTACGTTCAGGTGATTTTACATCTCTCAATTTATGAAATAAGATCATTTTTTCCTCCTTATAAATGTCATAAAATTAATATATTGATTTTCACTAATTTGTATTCCTTCTTTAATAAAATCATTTGTTTCATTATAAGTAATTAATTCTTTTATTGCTTGATTGTTCATTGCATACAATTCGAATGTTACACTTGGATTATTATTCCACACTACAACAAAAAATGGTAAATCTGCTCTAACAGCTAAACTAAATAATGTCTTAATTGGTCCTTTCGTAAAATCTCTATTCCAATTTTGATGCTTATATTCAATAATAGCAGCTGGTTCATGCGGATATTTATATTCTACAAATAAGCAATCAATATCTGTAGCTGGTAAATCCCAACCCCAGGACATATGTATATTATTTAACGTCGTGTCTTTTTTGTAGACTTCTGTAATTTTCTCGGACATATTTTTATATTCTTTACTTTCGTTTCTTCAACAGAACCTGTTTGCAAGCCACAATGTAATTCATTATTATAAGTTCCAGCATGCGCACAATTTCTATTTATCATTGGACAATATTCAAACATATTTTTTGCTACCCTGTTAATATTTTACAATTTTTTGCTTGCCTATATTTGCAAATAATAACCATGTAACCAAAAGAATCCAGGAGATTGGTTACTCCCATGTGTCCTTGTTCACATATTTTTGGGTAGCAAAATTAAATTCTAGTGCCAAAGCAATTATTTGATTTTCTGTAATTTCACAACATCTTTTATGGTCAAATAATATAATATCTTTTTCTTGATGCTTAAAGATCAAATTATTTTTATCTAAATATCTGATATCAGTAATATTATTATTATTTAAAAAAATAATCGCTTTATTTAAATCTATATTATAATTCATTAAAATAATCTCTTTCTACTAATTCTGGAAAATGAATATCTAAACCTTTTTCACATAATCTTTGAATAATACGTTTATGCGTAGCAACATTTGATTTTAATTCTTTATATTGAAATCGTATCCAATTTTTTAATAACCATTGATTTTTATCATCAGTTTTTATCATTCCTAATTTTTCTTTAATGATCTCAGGTATTTCACCATTATAATTATTACAATAAAAAGCTATTGCATCTTTATCATATTCCCAAATACCATCATGGCTACAAGAAGTTGATATATAATACCATAATACTTTTTCTTCTGCCGTTAATTTTCTAAACCAACTTTTATTATTAATATCTGCATCCAAGAATCGCTTTCTCATTATAATCTCCTTTGTTTGTTAATCCTTTTTTGGTCTGCCTGGTTTTACTTTACCATTATATTCAGGGTCTACAATTCTATATTGTTCTATCCAAGTTACTTTATAATTAGGTCCACTGGGAACTCCTGCAAACCAATACCAATTTTTATATTTTACATTCCACATTCTAATTTCTTCTTCAGTCCAAGATTTTACCTTTGCTAATCTTTCTTCGTGACTTTCAGTTGGTTTTTTTCCATATTGATTGTGATATTGTTTTAGTAAACAAGGTTTACAATATTGTTCTTCATTATTAATTGTTACTAGACAATCTTCGCATAAATAAGTATTCATCGTTTATTATTTTGTAATTTTAATAATAATTTAAACATTTTCCATCCCCAATTCAAATCTTTGATCTTAAAATGATGTTCTTCATATTCTCTTTTATCTTTATTAAGTTTTAAGATCATAGCACCTTTGATATTATAAAAACTATCATAATTATGATATTCTTTATATAATTGTCTATAAGCTGCAATTTGTATTAACATTTCAGAATATATATCTGAACTAGTTTTCCAATCCAAAATAAGTAATTTATCATTAACGATAGCAATTGCATCTAAAGTTCCTCCAAATTGATATTTTTCAGAAATTAAACTTAATTCTGATTCTAAAAATTTTACATTATTATTTTTATGCCAATCACAAAAACAATTATAAGCCATTCTAGCTTGTATTTGTTCATTAGTAGTAAATTCTGACTGATCTACTTTTTTATTATTAATAAAACCATCAATCATATTATGTGCTAAAGTTCCTATTCTTCCTGCTATTTGTAATTCAACATAAGGGTCTTGTCCAGAGGTAGCTAATTTAGTATACCAAGCAATTAATGCATGTTTATTCCAACCTAATTGATTGCTTATTACTGTTGTAACCGATTTTAATCGTTTACCATTTTGATTTTTATATTTTATCTTTGGCATTTTCTTTTTCCTTTTCTATTTCTTCTAAATAAGTTTTTTCAGACATTTGTTCACTTGTTAAATTACCAAAATCATCATCTAAATTAAGTTTTTTTAAGTTTTCTAGCAATTTATCATTTTCTTCTTTTAACATTTTTAATAATCTTTTTTGATTCTCTGTCACAGTGTTTCCTCCAATCCATCATTATAATCTGCTGCTTCTTTAAAAAATTTTTCTTTTGCAATTTTATCTTCTAATAATTCTTCTACACTTAAGTGTGATTCTTTTAATTCTTTTAATTCTACTAATAAATCTAACCAATCAGTAAATTCCATGGTTGCATAAAATTGACTATTCATTTTAAAAACATTTACTGGTTTTTTAGCAGTTGGACAATCACTATAAATTTGTTCCCACCATTTTGAGATCATTAATTTTTTTTGATCTTTTACTTCAAAATGATAATCATATGCTGGTGAATCTGGATTAATATCTATTATATCTCCTTTGATTGACATTCCACCAGATTGCGGTGTTCTTCTAACATTAGTTCCAAGATATTTATTAATTAATTTAGCAACTTCTCTTTCTGCTCTTTTTCCTTTGGCTTGTGAATTTATTGGCATAAAATCTCCTTATATATTTAATTTTATTTGTTGTCCTTTAAAAACTTTATTAGGTTCTTTTATATTGATCTTAATTGTTTCAAATATATCATCAAATAAAGCAGTTGGAATTAATGCACGTTTATTTTGTTTAAGACTTAAAGTTCCACCAGCACTTCCTTTAGGTGCTCTAAGATGATTACAATTCGGATTGTTATTAAAACACATTTCTCTAGGCATCCAATTTAAATTTGTCCAAATATCTGTTGGTTTCATTCTATTATCTCCATAAGAACAATAAGTTACTGTTTTCCTTGGTAAATTTTCCATAATAGGTTGTTTTCTTAAAAAAGCTCTAGGATTTTCTATAAACCAAAATTTAATTTCATAGTCTTTAATAATATTTATAATTTTATCAATCATTTTTAATGCTTTTTTGCACTGATCTGATTTTGGAGTTTTATCTTTATTCCAATGATGTCCAATACTTAATAAAGAAAATGTATTACATGGTGGACTTGCCCAAACTACATCTGGTTTATCACCTAAATCTTTAATTAATTTATTCATACTAAAATCTAAAAAATCACATACTTGATTAACGTTATAAAATTCTTCATGATAAGTTCCATAAGCTTGATATCCAAATTTTTTAGCAGCAGATGTAAATAAATCATTACGAGCAAATAAATCTAGTGCTATCATTTTTATATAGGACGGCTACTATCGGATGTGAGTATGTTAATCAAACAAAGGAAAAAAAATGAAGTAGCCGTCCTCATTACTATATTACTAATAAGATTAATAATGATAATAATGCAATTACTAAAATTAGTAATAATATTATTAAAATTAAAACATTAAAAATTGTATTATAATTCATAATTAAAACGGTAAATCGTCTGCGTCATAAACTATAGTATCAAGCATTTCGCGACTTACTGGTTCATTATCTTTAGTAGCAAGTGGTAATTTTGCAGGATTTTCACACGCTTCTACCCATCCTTCTACTCTTTTAAATGTATTTACAATTTCTTCAGTACTCATATTCATTTTATTAGCAATAAATATTTTAACTACATTATTAAAGATCATACCAAAACGAGCTCCATTGGTATAAGTAGTATTTTCTTCTTTAATCTTATCTGATAAATTTTTAACATTACTACTTGCTTGTTTTACTCTATTTAAATGATCTTTGAATTCATTAGATTTAACATTTTCATATTTTGGTTGTTCAAATAATTCAACATTCCAATAATGTCTTAATTGTCCTTCATTAGAAGTAAATTCTTCATAAGATAAATTAAATGTTGTATTTTGATCTAAAGTAGATAATTTACGATGTAATGCATCAGTTGCATCTAAAGAATATACTTGTCCATCTTGTATAACTTCATATTTATAATTATTCCAAGATTTTCCATTATATTCTTTCTTTTCGAATACACCACCTGAATTAAGAGTTAAAGTAATTTCTTGTCCAGGATTATCTTTAAGGGTTTTTAAGTTAATAAACATAGTTTCTCCTTTGTTAGTCTTGTTCATTTATGTTTACTGGATTAGGACTTAGTCTCTGACTTTCATCAGGTCTTTTTCCTTCTTCTTCCAATCGTTGATCTAATGCAATTTGATATTCTTTACGAAGTTGATTGAATTTTTTTCGACATTCTTCTTTTCGTTGTTTAGAAGGATTGCCATTATTTAAGACTTCAATCAAGGTGTCAAAAATATCAATATCGATATTTTTAATAGTTATAGGTACTTTCATTTAAGACTCCAATAATATAACCATTACAAAAGATATATAAAAAAGACTCATTACAAAAACAATATAAAAGCCATATAAGAGTCCTTTTAAGATATCTCTAATTGTAAAACTATAATCTAACCATTTCATAATATTTCTCTCCTATTATACATTGATTTAATATCCTTACAAATTTGTTTAATAAAATTTTTAAGATCAATTAAAAAATATTTTATCATTTTATAAGAATCCTAATAAGTCATCTAAACGTCTTAATGCTTTACGGTTACCACTCATTGCTGCTATAATAGTTAAAGCATAATGTCTAGTATCTCCAGCTTGTAATATATCTAATAAATCATCTGCAGTTAGTTTATAAGTATTTAAAAAAATATTTATATCATCAGTTGGTTTACCTAATATATTACTTACTTGTTGTAAATCGTTATTGTTCATATATCCTCCTTTAATAATTAACTTTTCAATATAATTATAAAAAATGAAATGTGTTATCTTTTTTTTATACTTTAAATTTTATTTATTATTATTCTTTTTTTTATTCTTTTTCTTATGCTGTTATAGTAACAGTTACTTATTAACAAAGTTATTAACAATTTTATTGTACATTTATGATTTTATTATTTATTTTATTTCAAATGTTAATTAAAAAAAGGAGAAAATATGAACAAATCTTATTTTGTTTATAATGATGGTGGTAGAAAAGAAGCAGGTCGAAAAGGTAATACTGGAGATTGTGTAACTCGTTCAATATGTATTGCTACTGGACTTCCTTACATGGAAGTTTACAATAGACTTGCTGAAGGTAATGCTACTCAAAGAAAAAGCAAAAAAGAACGATATAGCAAATCTCGTAATGGTGTTAGAACTGCAAGTCAAGGAATCTTTACAAAAAGACAATGGTTTAAAGACTATATGTCTGAATTGGGATTTGAGTTTGTAGCGACAATGGGAATTGGTAGTGGTTGTCAAGTTCACCTAAAAGCAGATGAGCTTCCTAAAGGAATTATCATATGTAAAGTATCAAGACATTATGTTGCAGTAATTGATGGTGTAATTAATGATACTTATGATTGTTCAAGAAATGGAACTCGATGTGTATATGGTTATTGGAAATTTAAAGATTAATTTCCTTGTGTATAACATACAAGAAACCCCACTTTCGTGGGGTTTTTTGTTTATGGGGTGATTATTACACTTTTCAGTATAAAAGTCTTTATTGGATTTGTTGTCGCATAGTTATTTGTGTTGAGAATCTACCATCTGCTATTTCAGTAAATGTTAATGGTTTATCTAATCGTACCCAATGATAGTTTGTTCCATCGTACCAAACGAATTTCTTTGATTCCCCCTTTAAATGATCTTCCATAGTTCTAAGATCATTTTTAAAAGTACTTGATATATTTTGGAAACTAATAGTAAATACTTCTTGTCCTGGATTAATATTAATGGCAAACTCAACTCCTCCTAAACTTCTGTTGATCTCATTTTGATAATCAATAGAAGATTGGATATTAACATCAGGCTCTATTTCAAAGTTTAGTTTTTTACCAATTAATATTTCGGCTACAATACTATCTGAAATACTTGCATTAAATTCTGTATAAAATTTTGTTTTTGTGCTTTCAGTTAAACTGGCTATTTGCCAACCTGCTGCACTTACTGCTGATATTGTTCCAATGCTTGAGCCAACAGTAGTATCATTACTGGCATAAAAAGTCATAATAGTACCACTTGCAACTCCATCATCTCCTAAGAAATATACTGCTGCTGCATCAGCTGTTGCACTACCTCCAACTGCATATTGAATTGCATCAGTACTTATAATACCACTCATTCCATAACCTATATTTTGATCTGATGCTCTTTCGTGATTGGTTACAGTAGTTCCTGTGCTAAAAGTTCCTGCACTAATTGTTCCTTCCGAATCAGTATTATCTGAACGATACATATTAATAGAATCATAAATAAAATATGATGCCATCTAAACCTCCCTACATTGAACACTTACTTTTCCAGGTGTTCGTTTTAAATTTGTTATTATAAATTTTTTACCACTCCAAGCATCTTTG
>Ga0208162_1001769_pt1 | contig 10998 bp, 2 predicted proteins | sample CB_VirMetaG_4_FD_184539 | JGI IMG/M metagenome (GOLD analysis project Ga0208162, IMG submission 184539) | Freshwater to marine saline gradient viral communities from Chesapeake Bay - CB_1508_1M Viral MetaG (SPAdes) (version 4) | ecosystem: Environmental > Aquatic > Marine > Coastal | place: USA... | reverse complement strand
ATGGATCCTATGAGATGGAAAACGGATAGATTCCATACTAGATACCATGCCAGCGATAGCGACTTTCATGCAGACTCAATGTATACATACACAGTTAGTGACAACTGTATCTATCCAAACTTCCATGAGGGTATAGTCTCTATTGCTTACAAAGCTATTCCTACTGATGACCAAGGGTTCCCAATGATCCCTGCAGACGAACAGTGGGTACAAGCTGCAGTCCATGATATTGCTTGGAAGACCGCTCGCAAACTTTGGTATTCTAACAAAATGTCTACGGATAAATTCCAAAAGATAGAGATGGAAAGAGACCATTACTTTGCCCAAGCTGTTACGTACTCTAAGATGCCATCGATTGACCAAAGAGAGTCAATCAAGAATGACAGACTTAGAAGCTACACCAACATTGACCATCATCAGGACTTCTTCCGCAACTACCAAATGCCGGAGCACAGGTACTTTAGAGGACAATACTTTTCAGGATCTTAATGAACAATCAGAAGCCCCATATTACATCGTATGAAAAGGGAATGAACAAAGACATCAATGTCGAGTCATTGCCTGAGAATGCATATGTAGACGCCCAGAACTTCAGACTGTTTACAACTGGAGATGGTGCATCTGTTGGAGGTATCCAGAACATCAAGGGTACTAGACTAGAGCACACATTTACTAACCCTAACGAGAGAGTTATAGGGTCTACTCAGCTTAGAGATGCTCTAATAGTCTTTACAGCAGTGTCTATAGACGAGCCATCTACTGGTAGAATCTACAAGTTAGAGTTTGACTTTGAGACTGAAGAAGTATCTGTAGAGCTAATATATGAGTCAGATGACTTACAATTTACAGCTGCAGCTCCTATAGAGGCTATAGCAGTACACGAGACTAACTTTATCCAGAGAATATACTTCTCTGACTTTGTTAGACCTACTCGCTCGATGAACATTGCAGATCCTCTGCTCCAAGATCTACCAGTTAGTTCATTCTCTTTGTTTCCTGCCCCTCCTATCAAAAAGCCACAGATTGACTTTATAGCAGAAGGCGGTCAGCTACCTGTAGGTGTGTATAACTATACTTACTACTTAGTAACAGCAGGAGGTCAAAAAACATTGCTAGCGCCTGTAAGTAACCAGATTCATATCATAGAAGACCCAGAAACAGTAGGCTCAACTGGTAACTATCAAGGTAGCTATACCGAGCCTGGTAATACTATCTTTTCTAATAAGAGTGTAAGCATTACTGTAGACACTAGTAACCTAGAAGCCAACCAGTTTGAGAAGATTGTTTTCGTAGGTATCTTCCTTGAAGAGATAGGGGGGACCCCTTCTATATTTGAGTTTGAAGAGGGTCTAATAACAGGCACTACTCAAACAGCAGTGCACTCTGGTCAGGAAGATCAGCTAACTATAACACTAGCAGACTTCTTATCAGAGAGCTACCCATTCATTACAAACAAAACCTTCTCTATCAAAGATGACACTCTGTTTGTAGGAAACGTTAAGACAGGAGGATTTACTTTATCTGATGAAGACGCTGCAGGGGTACAGACAAAACGATACAATAGTAGCGGACTTACTTACGACGACCCGTATTCAAATCCATTCAACGATGAATCAGGGTTAAACTTTGGAACTAATCCTGACGGTAGCTATGACTTTTGGCTTAACAACTATCAGTTTATGTTCCAGCCTGATGGAACTACACTAGGAGGTTTTGCAAACTACCTGAGCTATACATTTACCCTAGAGGAAATAAAAGGCTTTGACCAGGACGTAAGCAATAGCATTAGTAATATAAACTCTGTAGAAGAGTTTAGTCTTAACGATGGATATACTGAGGTCAATAGAAGCTTTGAGAACTTTGCGTCCCCCTATAAAAGAACTTTAAGAGGCTACAAAAGAGGAGAGGTATACAGGTTTGGTATTGTCTTCTATGATAAGATTACAGGCCTAGCATCTCCTGCATACTATGTTGGGGATATCAAGTTCCCAGAAATGTCTCAGCCATTTGGAACCGAGCAACAAGGAGGAGTAAAAGAGATCATAGACCCTTTTGATGGCTCAGTTGCAGGTACCTTCGACCATTATGCTGTTGCTAAGCAGATAGGAAACTACTCAAACACTGAGCTCTATACTCTTGGCCTAGAGTTTTCATTTAACTTTCCTGACTCAATCCTAAACAATATTAGAGGATTCCAGATAGTTAGAGTTCCTCGCACACCTAATGATAGAACTAGACTCTCACAGGGAGTTATCTCTAAGTACTACAACATTGATGTACAGGCCTTATTTGAAGAGAATGGATGGAACGGCGATGGAGGAAGTCAACACTGGCCAGAAAGAGAAAATCAAGAGGAAACATTCTGTCCTATATCAGAGCTGCCTAGTGTATATGGGCATTTGAATAGGTTTATTGTAAATAATTCTGGCACTACACCTGATCTAATACCTGGAGAGCCTGTAGATCTTGGTTTTAACTTTCTAACAGGTGGAGCTACCCTTCCAAGTGTTTATGGCTATCATAATGGGGTAAATAGCCCCCAGTATGTAGACTATCAGTCTTTATTTTCAACTCCTGGTTTAGTAAACTTCTTCAACCCAGAAACAAGCTATGACTACGGCTTACCTGGTTTGAGAAGAGGAATTGACTTTCTTAAAACTGTAGGAGTATATGCAAATGGTGCTAAACGTTCTCGTGATTTAAATCAAATAGAAGGTCAGCCGGGAACAACGTTGTCTTTGGGGCATACTTTTCAACAAGCCCCTTTTGAAGATAGTGGTAACAATAATCAACTATATAGGCCCAGACTTTCTAATAATAGTCCAAATGCTGGCTTCTTTAGATTTCCAGCTACAGATGAAGGAAGAGATAGTAGAGAGTTTCAGACAAAAGTACTAAGCACTAATAGACTTGGTCAGTTAGGTAACCAGACTGCAGCTGAGGATATAGCCAACCCAACTACAGCAGCATTTAACTTAGAAGCAGCTTACGAAAAAATAGAAGGCTATAGAATCCTTACTACTACTAGCCCATACAGAGATGGTATAGACTCAGTAGGAGGAATGTCTGTTGTTAAAAAATGCTTTCACTCTGGTAACCCATTCGGATATTTTGCAAGAGAAACAAGATTAGCAAAAGAAGGTAAGTCTGCTGTTATTTCATTGATGGAAAATCACAGAACTCCTACTCAATATTTTGGAAGAGGCTTATTTGTAGGCAGAACCCAAGCATTTGATTCTGCTAATACAAACCCAAGCCCTTTTGGACCAGGGTATGCTCCCTCTTATGAAGGGGTAGGAGCTACCTTTATGGTAGAACATATTCGTCGAGTAGGTGAACAGTATGGAGGTATCGGAGCTGATGCTGTATTTACAAATACATTTATCACCTGTTCAGATCCTGTAGAAATTGATGTAGATAACCCTACACAGCCTTCAAGTATTAGAGTATTCCAAGGAGATACTTTTGTAGCCCTTTACCAGTTTGCTAAGAACTTTTGGAATAACTACTATACTAACAATACTGCTTGGAATAATCAATCACCACCTAATGGTCAAACTCTAGAACAAGCATACAATGGTTCTAATAGTTCTAGCTTTGAGATTGTAACTATACCTGTAGAAACCATTGTGAATATAGAAATAGGCTCAGGTACTAGATTTAATGAGGGGGCAGGGTTTAATCAGCAACTTTATAGGACACAAGAATATCCAGACTATCTAGGAATAGGTAATGATACTAGTGGAGGTAGAAGTAAGTTCTTTCACCAATATGATGGGGTATTCTCTGAGGAGACTGTATCAAAAAGATTCTTTGCTCTGCCTCCTGGTCAAACAGAAGCAGAAACACACTTTGATGTTAGGACTCACTATTCTGCTACCAAGACCCTTGGAGAAGAAAGAGACTCCTTCTCAGACTTTGCTATAGCGGATTACAAAGATCTAGATCCTCAATACGGTCCTATCAACCGTATTATGAACTTCAAGGATACACTGTATGCATTTCAAGACAATGCAGTAGGTGCGTATCTAATCAATACTCGTGAGCTGTTATCAGGAGAACAAGGAGCAGCCCTATCTATAGGTACAGGTCAAGGTATCTCTGATTACCAGTATGTATCTACAGAATATGGGTGCATCCACCAGTATGCTGTAACTAAAACAGACTCAGGTGTATACTTCCTAGATGCTCGTCGTCAGAAGTTCTTCCTACTAGGAGAAGGTCTAACAGATCTATCTGAGGTTCTAGGAATGAACGACTTCTTACGATCTAACATACCCAACAGCTTCTTGCTTACAAGAGAGGAAGGCGGGGATAATCCCTTGCTCTATACAGGTCCCCACATGACCTATGACCCTCTCAATAAAGAAGTTTGGCTAACTGCTGCAGAAATACTTAGACCAGAAACTGCTACTCAGCCTCAGCAAGTGCGTGGATTTACATTGTGTTTTTCTGAGCCTTTGAAAGCTTTCTCATCTTTCTACTCGCATTTGCCAAACATATATCTACAAAGTAGAAGAAGAATACTAAGCCCTAATCCACAGATTGCTAGCGACCTTTACCAGCATGATGTAGGAGACTACGGAGTTTTCTATGATGCCGACCCAGAAGAAAGCTCCATTACTATTAGAGTTAACTCGCTAGCAGTTGCTAATAAGATCTTTAGATTCTTAGAGTACAATTCTATAGTAAAAGACTTTAGCATTCCATCGGGCCCTGTTGTCCAAGATCAAGGCCTTAGTTCCATACGAATCCAGAATGATTATCAAAACTCTGGTAAAGTATCTCTAGAGGAAAGACAGAAGAGAAGATTCCGCAAATGGAGAGTAAAACTTCCTAGGGATGTAAACTCTCAAAATGCCCTAGGACGCTTCAGAGGAACTTACTTTGACATTACGTTATATTTTGATAATTCCGTAAATTTGTCGATAATGCTAGAGAGAATCATGTCTTACTATGATGTCCATATTTTCTAATGAGTTGCGGTTGTTCAGAGTGTAATAAAAAATACGGAGGAATACAGAGACCTCCCCTAAGCTATAAAGCTGGAGGTAAAAGCCCTAAAGCTTCAATGTCTTGTGGCCAAGTCAAGAGATCAACTAGACCTGGCAAGAAGATCATGAAGCTTTACTGCATTGATGGTAAAAAGAAACTAGTACACGCAGGAGCTAAAGGATACGGACATAATTACTCTGCAGCAGCCCGTAAGTCCTTTAAAGCCCGCCATAAGTGTTCAACCGCAAAACCAGGTACAGCTAAACACCTAGCATGTACAGAACTATGGGCAGGTAAAGGCGGATCTAAGAAATCGTCTCCAAAAGGCAGAAAAGGTAAGTATGCAGAAGGAGGTCCCTACAGTGTGCCGCCTGATTTGTTTTCTGAAACATTAGCAACTCAGCAGGCTCCTAAACAACCACTTATTGCACCGGCTACTCCGCTAATGAATTTTAGTATGGATAGCTCTGCTCCCTCACCTTCTATATTTAACCCAGGGGTTCAGGGACCTTCGTCTTTAGCAGAGGTTCCTAACTCAGTTATGTACAGCAGAGGTCCTAGAGGAGTAAACTTTACTATTCAGACAGGGATGAAGGGTAAAACCCCTACCTATACTACTATCCCCTTCTCGGCTCTACAAAATTCTCTTAATGACCCTAGCTTCTTCACAGGAGATGATGCAGGGTACTATAGAGAGTTTGCTATAAAACAGTTACAAAAAGGAATGCCTCTTACTTTAGATGAAAAAGGAAGAGCATCTATTCCGTTTACTCCTGCTCAGAAAAGAGCGTTCTTAGGGCCATCCGAAGAACAGTATGATGAAACACTAAGCTCCGAAGAGTATCTACAAGCCTTTCTAAATCAAGTAGAAGACCCCGGAGCACTAAAACAAACTAAGTATAAACTAGCTAAAGTAGGTCCTAGAACAGGAGGTACGGAAGTAACCTTGCTAAATCTCCCTAAGATATCTCCCTGTCCTCCAGGAACTCTTCATTGTCCTGGATTTGCTGCTGGGGGCTATAGAAACAATTATGCAGTTGGCGGACCGTACCTAAACATTAACCCTTACAACCCTCTTAACGAGAGTAACTTCGATGTTCTATACAAGAACAAGAGCCAAGGGGAGATGGATCTATCAGGAAGACAGCAGAGAAGAATTAAAAGAAGACAGACAGGTAGAAACATTGGAGCTACAGCATATGGAGTTCTAGAAGGTCTAGTTGATACGCTTACTTTTGGAGCAACTGATGCGATTACTGATAAAGGATACGAAGCATTAGCTGGACTAGGCAGAGGACAGTCTGAGTCAAGAAGGAAGCAGTCTGATAGATATAGAGTAGGAGTAGGACAGACAATAGGAGGAACTACAGGTGCTATACTAACAGGAGGAGCAGCAACAGGATCTGCTATTAGTACCACAGACTGGGGCACATTAGCTAATGAAGAATCTCAAGCTCTACAGACAGGACTAAATATTGCAGGAACGATAGCAGGAGTTGCTGTAGGTAATACTAGCGGCATTGAAGGAACTACTGGAGGAGCTTTAGAAGGCACTGCAGTAGGAGATATTTCAGCTAAACTCAGTCAAAATTCGAGCTTTGGGGGAACAGGTACAGGTTTTGAAAATCTCGCACAGACTTATGCCCCAAACCTAAAAGAAGGTATTAGCAGCTTCCAAGACTTTAAAGAACAATATCCAGAGTCAAACTTAGGAGACTTCCTAAAACAAAATCCTGAAATACTGCAAAAAGCTCTAGAAGGTCTTGGAATGGGATCAGGAGTCCAAGTTAATAAGTACGGAGGCCCTATTTCATATAGAGCTGGAGGCCGTAGATATCAAACAGGCGGGCCAACAGATCCACCTAAGGACGATGTTCTTCACATGGGTAACGCTGCTGACTACTTTAATAGTAGAGCTGTAATTAGCGATAACCCTAGAGCAAACGCCTTAATCCGTCAAAAAGTATACGCAGGTACTCACGGGTATAATCCTGAAACAGGTGCACTAGTAAAACTAGATACTCCAGTAAAAGTAGATCCAGCTACTCAAGCGATGGCTACTGAAGAGTACACTAGAGCTACTGCGGGTACAAGAGGAGGAATTACAGATGCAAGAACAGATGCATATCTAGAATCTTTGCCAGAGGATCAGAGACAGGCTGTAGAAGATAGATTCCAAGAGCAGCGTAGACAAGGAGTAGAAAGGGAACTAGGTAAGATGTACCAGAACCCTATTACTTATCTACCGGGAGCAGTTGCTACTTTACCATTCACAGGTCCTGCTGCGGGAGCTATGGCTACAGCAGGTAGAACAGCACTAACTGCCCCTCTTACTATTGGTAGTCGTACTATTCCTTATGTTACTGCAGGAGATGTTATAGGAGCAGGCTTTGGAGCAAGAGGTGCTTACAATCTTGGAACAGATCTCGATTCAGGGTTCTACACCGATGCTAATATTCCTACTAGCCAAAAAGTAGAAAGAGGCCTTATCACTGGTCTAGATCTTCTAGGAACTCCTGGAATGGGCAGTGCTTTTTACCAAACAGGAAGAGGTATATATAATACAGGTAGACAAGGACTAAGTACAGCACAAAGAGCTGGATTCCTTACTCCTAATGTCCCCCTATCAACTACTGGTGGATCAGGATACTTGAGTTCTACCTTCCTTCCTGGGGCTACTCCTAGATCAGCACCTAAAGTAAAACCTTTTCAATCAGAAATTTTTTGGGGGGCTTGGAACAAAGATATTCCTAAATACCCTGAGCTGATTCAAGAATACAATGCTATAGAGGAGGCTACAAAAAAAGCAGGTACTTGGATGAAGAATGCGGATGGTACGCCATTCCAAGGTCCGCCTGAGCTATTTATACAGACACAAAGCCGCAACTTTAAGAAGGCTTTCCCTGAAGGATATAATACCGTATATAGAGGAACTAGAGGCCGTAATACTCTCCCTACTACTACTAGCTTTGATAGAGAGACTGGGAAATCTACCTCAGCACTATTTTCAGCAGACGAAGCGCTTGCTCGAACCTATAGTACTTCTACTAAGCCAGAGGAAATGCCATTTATAACTCCCTTCATGGCGTACAGAAACCTAGAAGGTCAAGGCTTTAGTCCTGGGGTTTTTAAGCTAGCAGTGCCAAAAGTGGGAAATAAAAATCTATCATTCCCCGCAAATAGAGATGCTTGGACAGAAGTTGCTCTAGCAGGAAAAAATCGAGCTACCCTTGAAGCTGATTTAGCCCAGCAAAAGAGCATGTATAATAGAATGCTAAAGGACCCTGACTTTAATAAAAACTACTCTTTTGGGAATCCCTTAGCACAGAAACAACAGCAGATAGCAGAGCTAGAGGCTGCTTTGAATAACCCACAAGGAATAGTTAGTAACGTACCAGAGTTCCAAAAAATGAGGGAAGCTTTAGGAGATGTAACTACAACAGACCGAATTGCTGAATATCTGGAGACTACCAACCTACCCTCTATACAACTTAGAAATGTAAATGATGGAGGTTTAGGAGATGTAACTATTATAAACCGTGCGCCAGGTATGTATCCAAAGTCTCTTATAGGAAACGTAGGGTTCTTTAATATGCGTAATCCAGATGTATTTAAGGCTGCAATCCCAGTAGTAGGAGGAGCTGCCGGATACGGTCTTCTACAGAATAGTGAATTTAAAGGCGGAGGTTACCAAGGAGGACTACGTCGCTGGTTCAAAGAGAAATGGGTAGACGTTAAGACAGGTAAGCCATGTGGTAGATCTGGTAAAGAAAAATCAACAAGAGCTTACCCATACTGTAGACCATCAAGAAAAGTATCATCAAAAACTCCAGCTACTAGCAAGCACTCAGAAGCTAAGTCTAGAGCTAAACAAAAAACAGGGCCTAGTAGAGTAAAGCCTATTAGCCAACGTAAAAGGAAATAACATGCTGCCTAAGAATTACATGAAGCCTACCCAGTACAAGAAGGGAGGAAAGCGCAAGAAGTCAAAAGGATCTGGTAAGCCGAAGCCTACCAATCCTTCTTTATGGGCTAGAGCTAAAGCATTAGCTCAAGAAAAGTTCGATGTATACCCATCTGCTTATGCTAACGCATGGGCAGCTAAATGGTATAAGTCAAAAGGCGGTGGCTGGAAAGGGGGCTCTAGAAAGAAGAAGGCAGATGGTGGTTTTGTAGGCTTTGGTGGTCCTGGCGATCCTCCTACTGTTGCATTGAATCAAGCAGATATAGTTAGCTTTCAAAACCCTGATCAGTTTGTACCTAGAACAGACTCCGCTAAAAATTATCTAGAGGATGCTATAGCAGCAGCTAAGTATGTCATAAATCAAACAGGAGTAAATATTGATCCTAGGGTATTGGCTCTTATGTCTGCAGTAGAATCAGGCTATGGTAAATCAGGCTTGACAACGTCTCAGAATAACTACTTTGGAATTAAGTCTACTAAAAACAGTCCTGATCAGTATAAGTCTGACAAAAAGTATAGCACTGAGGAAGTTGTAGACGGAAAAAGAGTAAAGATCAAATCTAATTTCGAACAGCATCCTTCATTCATAGGATCTATGTTTGCTTTTGTAGACTTTCTTGAAAGAAATCCTAGATACGAGAAAGCAGGTGTATTTACCGCTACTACTCCAGAAGAACAGTTTGATGCATTAAAGAAAGCTGGATACAGAACTGGGAACTTTGATTCTGAGAAAAAAATGCTAGATACTTATTCTGACATTTTATCTGGAGCATTAATAACGTCAGAGGCTGAACCAGTTGAAGCAGCACCCATTATACAGACTCCTGCCAACCGTATTCCAGGAGGTGCTATGAATCAGGATATAGTACTTCCTAGAACAAACGTAGTCCCTATTGTACAAAAAGCTAATGGAGGCTATATGGGAACTCCTGAGCAGACTATCGAGCAGGCTATAATGGAAAATCAAATGGTTGCTATGGGTATAGATCCATCAAACCCTTATGCTAGAATGTACATGGCTGGAGGAGAGCTATACTCAGCAGGCGGACGAGAGGGTCAACTTACTCGTATTGATGCTGGCGGTACCCACGAAGAAAATCCTCTAGGAGGAGTACCTATGGGTCCTGATGCTTCTGTAGAAGAAAAGGAAACAATTCAAAGAGGAGTAGAACCAGGTACTGACTTTGTATTTTCTGAGCGTCTGCCTGAAGGAGGTATTACTCCAGAGATGGCACAGGATGCAGGTCTGCCTAAGTTTACTGTAGGTAAAAGCTTCGCAAAAGCATCTAAGATGATAGAAGACAAGTCATCTAGATCTGGAGATATCCTTGACCGTAATACAAGAGAGGTAACTCTTGCAAGACTACGAGATGCTCAGGAAGAGTATAAAGAAATAGAGTTCCAAAATCAGCTAACTGAGCTAGAAGATAAGTTTGGAAAGCCTGCCCAGCCAGCTCCTCAACAAACTGGTCAGGGAATGGCAATGCCTAATGGACTGCCCGGCTCTCAGGAAGAAGCTATGATACAGCAGATGCTAATGGGTCAAGGAGCTCCGGCTCCCCAGCCTTCTCCGCAAGAGATGGCTATGATGCAGCAAATGCAGCAAATGCAGCAGCAACAAGGAATGCCAGGACAACGTCCTCCAGTAAAGATGGCACCGGGAGGTCCTAATGAAAGACTAAATGCTTTGCTGTCAGGCCTAGGAGCATTCCCTAGTAATCCTGAAGATCCCAACGCAGCTTACATGAATTTAGCCAGATCAGTATACGGAGATAACAATCTTCAAGATGCGCTCTTTATGACTAATACCCTACAGGGGTCAGGTATACCGTATGCAGATCCTACTACAACTGCAGCAGGCCCTAGAGTTGGGGCGTCTCCAGATCCAAGTGTAGTTCCTACCCAAACTAGCTCAGAACCTACACTTCCTAGTATGCCTTCGGGTGCTGGTTCAGGTATGGGCAGTATGGGTTTAGATGAGTTTGGTATGGGACCTACTCCTTATGAAGTACAGCCTTTTGAAAGAGCACAGGCTCTAG
>Ga0208162_1001768_pt1 | contig 10999 bp, 16 predicted proteins | sample CB_VirMetaG_4_FD_184539 | JGI IMG/M metagenome (GOLD analysis project Ga0208162, IMG submission 184539) | Freshwater to marine saline gradient viral communities from Chesapeake Bay - CB_1508_1M Viral MetaG (SPAdes) (version 4) | ecosystem: Environmental > Aquatic > Marine > Coastal | place: USA... | reverse complement strand
ATGATTGATAGCATGTAAAAAAGCATCAATCTGATAATCTCTTGGTGTATGAATCAAGTTTAACGATTTAGCAAATCTTTCAAAATCATCTTTATTATATTTATTCAATATTTTAGGAAAACTTTTGTATTCTATTTTATAATCTCTATCCTTTGAAAATTTAATAACATGATCTATCAAACCATTATACAAAGTTTTATTTCTAAGATTAAAAAGACGTATTTTACCATCCCAAAGTTTATTTCTGTAAGAAGGCATGAAACGATATCCAGGCACAAAAAAAGTAAAATAATCACTTAATTCTTGTGCTAAACCTGGTTCAGTTTGAACCGTCATAAAAACTTCATCTTTTTTATCTATAAGTAGTGTATCTGGTTGATATAGCATTTATTTATTTTTCTAATAAACTAATCCATTTTTTTGATATTACTTCAGGATCAAATTTTTTCATATCAACGGAAGTTTTTTTATTTTCTATATTTTCCATCCATTTTAAAATATTATCCAATGTGGTTTTATCATCGATGAACATATTATTTTTATCTGTTAAAATTTCTTCTCCAGCATCTCCTTTATAAGTTATCACGGGAACACCTAGTTTGTTTGCTTCTAGGTAAACCAGACCAAATGTTTCTTGAGGCATGGTAGGCCTAAATAAACAAGCAGAATTGCTTAAATTCTTCATACTATTTTTGTAATCAAGCTCTCCCAAAAATGTAATAGGGTAATTAAATTTATTTGAATCTCTTATAAAATCATGAACTATTTGAACATCTTTTCTAAGTCTTTGTGGTGGAATACTTATATATAAATCTCTATTCAAACCTTTTTCATAAAGACCTATATAAACAGTTATCGCTTCTTTCATACCTTTACCAAACGCACTCATCCAATATAAATGTCTTTTTCTATTTTCTTTAACTGGTTCTTCTATACCTTTAGGTATCATATAATGTATTACTTGATCACCAATTACTTTTTTTCCTTTCTCATAAACATAATTTTTTATAGCATTTGAATTAAAAATTCTAGGAATCTCATCGTGACAAGCAAACCAATTGTGCATCCAATTATAAATTTTTTCCGATGAATTTATTTCTAATGGAGAAATAGACCTAACATGAGGACTATAAAGTCCATAAGAAATGTGCTGATTTCCAAAATAATTAAAATGATTGCATGTTACTCTAACTTTTGATTTTGCATAATGATGTCTAAAAACATTTAAGTGTTTTACACCATTTATTATCTTATCGGTTCCATCCCCAATAGAATGTAGTATTCCAACATTCACACCTTTTTCTGATAGTGTTTCAGCAACTGTTAGGATCTGTCTTTCAGTTCCTCCCATAGATCCACCATCATTAGAAAACAATGGCAAATTTGCCTGAATCAATAAATCATATGACATATATCATGCTCCCATTGTAAATTTTTTCCAATCGATTGCATTCTTTATCAAATAACCCCGATTAGACAATGTTTTCACTATAGTTTCTAAATAGTTTATTTTTTCTTTTTGATATTCAATTTTTTCTTGCATTTCCATTAAATCATTATCTGAATCTAAAAATCTATTTAGATCTTCTTTATTTCTGCTTTTTATATCTAATTCAAAAGGTTCCCATCCCATATCTTCAAGACTGGATTTATCTATTTTTCCTGTATAGTAGAGCCATTTTAATTTTTGTAAACTTTTTTTCTTAGATTCCATTCTAACTAATCTAAGGCGTTCTTCTGAAAAAATTTTTAAATATTTGTTATGTAATTCTGGAATTTTTATAGATTCTATATCTAATTGAGAATCATCAATTGTACAATCACTGGTCCATAATTTTTGTATATCCTCTAATTGCATCTAACCTCATGTTTTAAATATCACTAATCAATCTTTCAATATTATATATAGTGTACGCAAAACTGACATCTGCAATTGTTGTAGTAGTATCCGATGAAATAGAGTTCATATCAATATCACTTAATGATACTGGAAAAATATTTTGAAAAACAACTTTATGCTGTACATTTTTATGACTGGATAATATGAATAAATTTGCGTCTGAATATATTCCATTCGGATGAGATTTCTTCAGATCTGAATACTGTCCAAAATCAGAGGGAAATCCTAGACCTATAATCCAATTATAAATTTCTATCCAATTTTTTAATTCTTCATCGACTACAAATGATATTCTAAATTCATTGAATTCAACTTTATCACCAGCTAAAGGATAATCTTTAAAAGGCGTGTTTATTGTAACCGTTCCTAAATTTACTCCAGGTAAATTCACAGATTGACAGAAAAAATTGACATTCGGTATTCTGTCTATTATGAAATTAAAGCCTGTTGGTATGAAATAATTTATATTTTTTGTAAGTGTTGACATATCATTATTTATATGATATGAAAGAGGAAGGATTGCGGAAGTCAAAAAACTTCCGCAATTTAAAGAAATGATATTACATCAAGTTATTTACTCTAACAATTCTGTAATATTCATTTGCATGAAGACCTGTAGTTCCGGAACCAAAATCTCCACCCAAATCATATCCTGCCAATTCATTAGCAGCAGGTGCTGTTGTTTTAGCAAATGGGTTTCTTACCATTCCGTAACGTGTCTTAAATCCAATTTTTGGTTGGAAGGTGTTGGTATCAACCGCACGTACCATTTGTAGAGGTACATATGGGCAATAGAACATACCTGCATCATACGATGAAGTACCTTTGTATCCAACTACAAAATAGTTTGAACTATTTGTCACTGCATATGGATCAATATAAACTCTATATCTACCATTCAATACACCAACAAAAGTGTTTCCAGCATCATCTGGATTCATGTTGTTGCTGTCTAATGCAGGAGCGTAATCCAATACACCAGCCATTTGAAGTGCAGAAGCAACATCAGAGGAAGTAATAATCATGTTACCTTTTCCTCTACGTGTTTTCTTTGCAATCTCATTTGCCTCTCTTTCGATTTGGAACATGAGACCTTTGAACTTCTCTACAGACCATCTACCATTTGAATCGGTATCTAAATCAAAAATACCTGTTGTGGTAGTATTGTGCTGTGCACCAATAGTTGCTTCGTTATAGATTTTTCTAATAACTTCTCTATTAATTTCAGCAAGAATTTCAGCAGATAGAATATTGCTAAGTTCGGTCTCAGCATCCAAACCATGAACTGCTTTAAGATCTTGTGCAACTTCCATTGTGTAATCTGCTCTCAATGCTCTTGTATGTGCAGTAACAGTAACTTTCTCAATTGAGAATGCCATGTTTTGAGGTGTCATATCCTCACCAATTGCGACATCCAAAGCACCTGCAGCGGATCCTAATGCTGCAGAAGTATTAGCAACAGCAGCACCATTATTTGCTACAAGCAATAAACCTGGAGCACCAGATGTTTGACCTACATTGCTATTTGCAGAATAAGAAGCGTCTGCTTCGTTGTAATGTGCCTCTGTACCATTCATCTTGTCATATCTTGCTCTCATAGCAAAAATAAGACCTGTTGGACCTGTCATAGGTTGAACACCACAAACGTCATATGCAATCAAATTAGGCATTGAACGTCTTACCAATGAAATCATGATAGGATCATATTTTGCAACACCACCTTGATCTGGATAATTACCAGCACCACCCGGAGCACCTACTGCCAATCCATCAGATGCTGCTTCGGTAATAAAGTTTTGACTTGCAAGAATCTGACCATCTTCTCTCATGGACTTTTCTTGATTCTCAAGAAGTACAGTTGTTACCGCTCTTCTGTAAGAATCCTTGATTTCCCCTAGTTCGGGATGCTCAAGAATAGGAGCCCATTTTTTTTGTAAACTTTCGGAAAGATACATTTGTTTATTCTCCTTTAAATTTATTTTTTAAGTGTTCTTGAAATAGCATCGGCATATCTTCTTATCGCTTCATTTGCCATTCCATAGTTTGAATCATCAGCATCGTGAGAAGTTTCATTCAATTCATCTTCAACAGTATCTTCTGTTAATACTTGCTGCTTTTCATTACTTTTAAAGTAATTTTCTTTAATCATGTTCAATTTTTCTGCATACTCTTCTTCATTATTAAATGAAATACCTTCAGATAGTTTTTGAAGTTTTTCAATTTCAACTTCCGTCAAACCTTCTGAAACAGTATACATTACATCCATTTTCTTGTATTCTTTGAGTTCTTTTGCTGTCTCAATGTTTTTCTGAATTTCAGAATTTAAAGATTCTTCCAAATCTTCAACTTTTGCGAAAAGATCATCTACAAGATCAACTTTTTCATCAGGAATATCTATGTAATGTTCTACAAAGAGGTTCTTTAATCCGACCATAAAATCTTCAACAACTTCGGAACGAATTCCTTTGTCAATTGCTAATTGATTTTCTTCCATCCACTCTTTGATTACATAGTTCATGAAATCGTCAATTTTTTCAATCATTGAAGAACGATTTTCGTTTATTGCTTTTTCGAGTTCGACTTGGTATTGCTCTTCAAGTTTTTCAACTCTATTAGCAATTTCCTCATTTACTCTTGCAAAAACTGCAGCCTCAAAAATTGTTGCTGCTTTTTCTTTAAACTCGTCCGAGAGTTCTTCGCCTTCGATGAGTGCCTGTACGTCACCCGCAAGATCTGCTTCCATGTCTTCTTTAGCAATCACTGCTTTCTTTTCAGCAGTTTCTTTCTTTGAAGTTTTTTCCATGCCTTCAAGAATAGATGCTATATCTTCTTCTGACATATCTGCAATTTCTTGCTCTGTATATCCTTCGTCTAAAAGATATTTCATAATTTGTTCTTCTGTGATCTCTTCCGCATCGTCAACTTCATTGAGTGCACCGAGTACTTCCTCAACTTCTTCTCTGCTCATTTCATCAAGTTTATCGTAAATAGATTTAATGAGAGACATTTTTGATGCTTGTTCTTTTACCGATGTTTTTGGAGCAGAATTGCTTGCTGCTTTGTTTACACTTTTAGTATATTCTGGTTTTGATGCATCATTAACAGTAGGATCCGTTCCTACATCATCAACTTCAGTTTTTACTTTTTTCATGCCGTCTTTGTTTTTACCTGCTCCAGGAATTCCTGCTTCTTCAAGCTCTTCTTCCTGTTCTACAGATTCAATTACTTCGTTGTCTTGCATTTGAAAACTCCTATATATTTTTGAGATAACTCTGTTTATATTTATACAATTAGAGATTTGATAAAAACTTATTAAAAGCTTTCAACTTTGTTTCAGTTAATTTTTTTGAAGAAGAACTTTTAATATTTCTTTTTATTTCATTTAGTGCTTTCTCTTTTAAAACACCAGAATCCCATATCCATTCTCTACCTTCCATGATACCTTGCACAAATGCTTCAGGTGCAGAAGGATCGGCAACAATATCAGCGGCAGTTGCAAGATAAAAATCATCTTTTACAACTTTAGTGCCATTTTTTTCTTCTAAAGTACCCATACCTCTAGAAGATACGCCAAGTTGCGCACCATTACTGATTAAATTTTGCACAATTTGACCATAAGGTGTATCCATAATTTTCGCCTTACCCCAAACATTATTTCCATCTTGTTTGAGCTCAGTAATCATATGTGATACTCTTTCAAGATTGATATTAGGTCCTTCGGGATGTCCTAATTCTCCAAAAGCACGATTTTTTGCTACATAATTTTCATTATATCTCTTCATTTCCTTAAATAATACTGATGCAGGATATATTCTGCCGTTTCTGTTTTTCACTTCTGCCATCATAAAAGGACCTTGAATGTATAGTGCTTTTTTACCTTGAGATTCTTCGGTAATATATTCAAGATCTTCTGTTATTTCTGTTATTAGTTTCATTTTTTCCCACTTCCAAGATGTCTTGCTATTTCTTGTTGTCTTTTCACCTTTACCATTCTTTTTGCCATTTTTTTCAATCTAGGTAGAACTTTTTCAAGTTTTCTCATTATCATAAGCCTATGTGATAAAGATAGTTCTCCATAATCTTTATCTCCTGCTAACTTTTTCTTTTTTTGCATTTTTAGAGTTTGTAATGCTCTACGCTCTAAAGTTTTTGTGTCTGCAAATCTTTTGAGTTTTATTACTCTTTTTCTAGCAATAATCTTACTTTTTCTTTTCATGGATTTACTTGCTTTAATCATATCAGCAAGTGTCCATTTTCTACCTTCTTTTATCATTTCTTTTTTCTATGTAAAGATTTATAAACACCTGTTCTAAGAGTTCTTTTTCTTTTTAAATTGGTCAATCTTTGTTTTATTTTTCTCATTCGTAATGCCTTACGAATGTTTCTATTTAACATAGGATTATATTTTCTCTTTTCTTGAGAAGTCATTCTAACTATTCTTCTACTACCTTTTACTTTTTTATAACCCTTACCAATCAAAGATCTATTTTTTCTAAAAATATTTCTTATTAATTTTCTTCTACCGCCTTTTTGAGAAACGACCTTACTTATTTTTTGAATCTTATTCATTTTTATTTCTACTATTTGAAAATGCTACCATGCTCCAAAAACTATTTTTAGATTCAAATAAATTTTTAGAAAATTCTTTTTTGTTATAACTATTTAACTTGAAATAAGTTTCTAGTAAACTTTTAGCATCATCTGGTTCAACTATAATTTGTACTTTATCTCCGAGAACAACTCTATGATGTTCATTCAATTTAACAACTTTTTTAAGCAGAGGTATTAGATCATCAATATGATGCACATCTTCATACATATCATCTTCATCATCATAATAATTTGCATCATCAACGTAACTATCATATGGATTTCTTTCTGGTCCATATTCCATTTCATACTCTAGATAATGTTTTACGGATGATATATAATCAGCAGCTTTTGCAATTTTTTCTTGTACCCAAGATTCTAATTCATCATGATCATCTAATAACTCAAATAATTCTTTACTATATTTGTGCATTTTATAAAGATTTTGTTTAGCCATTCGACCTTCATAATCATTATAATTCTTTTTTAGTCCTGATGGTGTATAGATAGGAACATCAGAGCCAAATTGATTATGATAATTTTCGTTGACTTTTTTCTTTTTATTTGAGTAAATTTCTTTAAATTTTTTCATAAATCTCTATAAAAAATGGATTTTAGTAATACTGTTTTATTTATACAAAATATGATTTTTATAAGATTACCATTTATCCAGTGGACAACTAAAAATGGGAATTCTTGTTTTTAATGGCATGAAACATTTACATTGATTACAGAACAACAAATCAGACAGTTCTGGGCATTCCTTACAAATGTCTAATTTACTTTTTGATAATAATATTTCTTCTTCTGTTGTTTCACGCACAATATCAAAATTCAATGAAATTCTATAACTATCACCAGCATTTTTATTTGGTTTATGTTTGACAAAATGAGGAAATATCAAAAGGTCAAAATCATTTACTTCCAAAGTCTCGAAATTTGACGCATCATCGTAAAATGATATCGAATCTCCCAAGTTTGTCTGTAAATATAGAATAGAAACCCAATCTGAAGTTAAATGCTCATGTATGTTATTATCTATCCATTCTTCATTTGTTTGTAAAAGAATCCATTCATCAATTGTTCCAACTTTTTTTTCTATTTTTTGAGATATTCTGTCTAAAATAACATTTTTAGTATTCTTATAAAAATTACCCATCTTATTCATTATAAATTGATATCCTGGACCAATAGCAGGATTATCTAAATTAATAGGAGTTTTGAATAGATTTCTTTCTGTTTTGGATTCAAAAAACTCTATTATCTTTGTTCTAAATTGAACCAATTCATCATTCATTATAATAGAACTTTTATATACCTTATTTCCTGCTAAATTAAGTTCTTCCATTTATCTAATCCATAACTCAGAAATGTTGCCTTGTATAGAACCACTACATGCTGTCCATGTGTCAAATAAAGTATATTGAGGACGGTCTCCATTGGCTACAGTATTTATTGTAAATTTAAGTTTGAAAGTGAATGATGTGGGATTTAAATCACTAAACGTATTGGGGGAATTATTACACGTACTATTCATCTGAGCAGTTCCTTGTAAAATTACAAAATCTATAGCACCAGTATATAAATAACCACATGTTACAGTCCCATTTGGATATGCGACATTATTATAAACAAAAATTCCTTCAGTAATGTTGAAATAATCATAAACTACTGGAGATAGTGTTATTCTTGATCTTTGGGGAGCTCCTGGACACCCAAAAGAAACCGCTTGAGAATTTGTTACATTATCAGCGTTTAAATTTACTGTCCCAAATTCTTCGTTACTTGCTCCCGATAAATGATTTCCTCCTCCAGTTCCCCAACTAGATGTAATAGCACTCGTAAAAGTTCCTATTGTAGATTGCGCTCTAATCCAACCGCCACCATTATTTTCATTGTCTATGAAATATTGAAATGGATTATTTGATGCGTCTTTTAGCCAGTAAATACCTGAAGGAGAATTTGGACTATTAACCAAAATATCTTTAGGGTCTGTAACTGCTGTTTCTGGAGTATATCCCTGCCCTGCAATCCATTTTGTTCCGTTATAAAACTCTACGATATCATAATCTATATTGTAACGAAAACTACCTGCTTCAGGTGTAGGTCTTTCGTTAGTAGTTCCTTTTGGTAAGATTGTTGCACCGGTTCCTGTGTGTATAATAGGCATTATAATCTCATCAAAATCCAGTTGCTTCCATTGTAGTATTCAAACAAAAAATAATCTATATTAAATCTAAAATGACCTTTGACAGGAGTGTTTGGACGCTCTAGTGTTGTTCCAGAAGGAATTTTGTTTGCTGCAGTTCCTGTATTGATGACGGCCATTAGACTTCCTGTAACAAAAATTTATACTTTTTACCAGTTTTATTATTTATGATGAAAAGATCATTTTCACCTTCTTGTATAATCCATGACCCTCTTGTTCCATCAACATCGTTAGAATTTTCTGAGTTTTCATTTGAAAGAACAAAATCCTGTGTGTAGATATTCCTAAAAGACAGTGTACTTGATCCTAAATCAACATTTGTATTTTCCGGAATTATATTATTTTTTATTTGAATGCTTGTATTAGATGCTGCTATTTCATCAGTTATTACTTTTGAGAAAACTGCATTTCCTGAAAAAGAAATTCCAGTAGATGTATTAGACGCAACAACTTCTCCTGTTATTACCTTACCCATTAATTTCCTAGATTAATAAAATTATTCATAAGATTTATATTATTTATGAAAATCGTTATTATGATAACAAAAAAGAGTATTGACAAAAAAGAAAAAATGAATTTAGAACTAAAAAGTTCCTCTTTGGTGAATAAACTTTTTAATAATAAGTAATCTTGATGCAGTTTTGTTCGGAGGTTCATACTTTTAATTAACCAACTAAAAAGCCCGATAGCCAAGTGTGACTCATATACACATTACCACTATACCCATCTCTAAAACCAAAACTTACATAATCACCTACTTCCAATGACATTGAGATTGCGCCACTGTTTAATCTATTAGATTCTACAGAAAAAAGACCCGTAGTATCACTTGGTCTCCAGTCTAGACCGTTTTTTTTTATTGCTACTTGTTGTGGGCCTTCGTAAGAATAAAGACCATATTGAAAAGAATAAAAACCGGCAACTGGAGCCGTAAATCTATATGTGCTTATATTATAATGATTACCTATATTTGTTGATGTTGCACTAATTGGAAACTCCTGACCAGCACCAACACTCACTGCTCCAGCATTGCCATACGCCATAAAAGCAGGTATATTCGGCTTACTCTCAAATCCACTCGCATCTATTCCCATCAACTTTGTGCTTGCACCTTTGTAAAAATTCAACTCATCATCAGCCGTGGCACGTATGCTGAATGTTTCATTGTTGCCATCTAAATCAATACGATTAGAACCATATATTTTAACTGCCATTGGATTCTCCTGGTGGTACTGGCCAATTCACATTGATTAACTCTCCATTATCATTGAGTGCTGGGGTTCCTGTGTTTGTTAAATCTCTAAGCGCCTGTCTATATGTTCTCCATTCTGCTTGGTCAGTTCCTGGATAACTTGGTAGGTCACGCCAATCAGATTCTTGGAGTAGTCTGGTTCTTTCTTGTCTAAGAAGTCTCCATGCATAATCATTTAATGAAATATTTTCTATTTCTAGTATTGGTTGTACTAATTCTAAAAATCTACTCATGCTAATCTCCTAATGTCCAACACACCTCCAGAAATACTAGAATAAGTTCCATATGAATAATTATTGAAAAACCTAATACTTCCGACATCATCAAAATTTACAATAAAAGAAAATACTCCACCGTAATTGATATTTTGTGCTGCGGCGGTGCCACCCGAATATTGATAAATAGTATTATTATTTTCATCTTGCACGGAAACAATACCATTTGATGTCCAACCATAAGCATACCAATTGCTATATCCGGAAAACAAATAATACTTTCCATGATTACCATTTGACTTTAACGATATTCTATTATTAGAAAAATCTATCCAATCGTCAGCACTTGGCTCTGTTGACGTTCCGCCGGCATTTCCATAGGAATCATAGGGAGGATTACCGCCCCAACCCGCCCATCCTTGATATGTTGAATACCCTTGACCTGATAATAAAATATCATATTGTCTTGTTTGTCCACCACCCTGTACCATAGTGCCTTGACTTAATCTCCAAACGTATGCCTTTCCATTATGTGTTCCAAAATTTATTCCTTTTTCTAAATTTAGATTTGTTGTAGAGATAGTATCAGGAAACACAACACCACTTGACAACACACCATCACTCATCATTACATTGTCATTCAAATCTCTCAGTTCTTTGATTCTTAAAGCACTTGGCATTCGTTACTCTCCTGGTGGTACTGGCCAATTAACATTTGTAAGATTTCCATTTTCATCTAATTGTGGTTCACTGTTTGCAGGCAAGTCTCTCAATGCTTGGCAGTAATCAATCCATTCTTGACTTGGTGTTAGGTCACTACGAAAGCGCCAATC
>Ga0208162_1001767_pt1 | contig 11006 bp, 9 predicted proteins | sample CB_VirMetaG_4_FD_184539 | JGI IMG/M metagenome (GOLD analysis project Ga0208162, IMG submission 184539) | Freshwater to marine saline gradient viral communities from Chesapeake Bay - CB_1508_1M Viral MetaG (SPAdes) (version 4) | ecosystem: Environmental > Aquatic > Marine > Coastal | place: USA... | reverse complement strand
CGCGCCGGCGTCGCTTAGTAAGTATCCGACCGTTTCGCCAGTATCAAAGCCGCCAACAAACGAGCGGAAAATAGGCCGCCCGCCTTGCAAGCTGTGATCGTGACCGGCGACCGTTTGCGCGCCCGCTCCCGGCGCTGGCGACCCCGTCAACGCTTCAAACAATCCGTTGACGTTGTGAAACAACGATGAAGCCAAAACAAACCGACCCGGCCGGCCGATTTGATACAAACTCCACTTGATCGCCTGCCAACCGCTTGTCACGTAGCCCATCACGCGCCCCCAAGGGGCGAAACGCCCGTGCTAGATTCAAAGCAACCGTCGACGTCGGCGGCCTCAAAAAGACAAATGTGCGACGTGTACACGGTCGGCGAATCGTGATCGCTCATAAGTTCGAGCGTGTATTCGTTCCATCCCGACGAAATCGGTACTTCTTCCAAAAGTAACGCCGGCGAAGCCGAAACAATACCCGTTGATCCGGGGATGTTGAAGGTCACAACGTCCGACGTTTTCGAGGTTGTGTTGTTTTGCAACCTTGCCGAAATCACGCGGGCCGTCCCGTGCGTTTCGTATTGGAAGCGAAGCGAACACCATGCGACGGGGTTCGTATAGGGCGACGATGACCCGGAAGTCGTCGCGCTAGAATACGCCCAAAACGTTGTCGACCGTTGGCGGCTTGACGTGTTCGCGTTGTCGGCGTTGCCCCAAACGCCCGACCCGGGGCCGACAAACTGCAAAAACTGATTTTTTCCCGCTCCGCCCGAGTACAACGACCCGCGCGCAACCACGCGGCCGCCTTGCGTCGACGTGTGATCGTGACCTTGGATTGCTTGCGAAGTCGCGCCCGGCGCGGGCTTGTCAAAAATGAACTCAAAAAGCGCATTCGCCGACGAAGTCGCACGAAACAAAACCTCGGCGTCAATCCATTGATTCGCGGCCGTCATTTCGTTCACAAGGGAAGAAAACCACCGATAAACACTCACAACACAACCCCCGCAATCGGTACGGTCAAGCCCTCAACCTCGGCGATCGCGACGCTGTAAACCTGAAACGTCGCGTCGGTTTCGGCTTCGAGGGTCGCTTGAAACCCGTTCGTTTCGCCCGGAAAACAGGGAAACGACATCTTGATCCATTGGTACGTAGGGCTTTCGGCGTCGTCGGTTGAGTTTGGCAACGTATACTCGCGCAACGAACCGACGCCTCGGGTTGTCGCAACAACCGCCGCCGCCGCCTCGCGAGGGCGGATCGTTATATCCGAACCGACGCAATCATAGCACAACCAAACCTCGACCGGCCCCGAAACGCGCGGAGATACAAAGTACCGCCCCACGTCTCCGAAATAGCCCGGGATCGTGGCCCAAGCGTCGTACGTCATATCTTGCGGGGTTTTCGCAGTCAACGCCAACGAGAACAACGCCGACGATCCGCCGTCGAGGGCATACAAAAGGCCCCGTTGCATTGCAGGGCCTCCGCCGGGGCCGTGGTCGTGTCCCTCCCAAAGTTGCGAACCCGACGCCTTGCCGACGGCCGCGTCGTCGCTAGCGGCCTCGTAAAGCGCGTTGACGGCCTGAAAAACACGGGTCAACCATGTTTCCGTAATAGCGTCGCCAACCTCGACCGCGTCAAACGCTAACTTTTGAAATAGTGACGTGATCGCCATTACAACCCCCACCGGTTCGGATCGTCGCTTGTCCCGAGTTGTTCGGTTGCCGCGTCGGCGGCGGCTAAGTACACGCCTTGTCGCTCGCCAGCGGTTGCGCCCGCGCCGACATCTTGCCAACGGTCAAGCCGCACGACGTCGCCAGCCGCGATCGTCCAAGCGCCCGGCGTTGACGAAAGTTCGATTTCGCGCGCGCCGGTGTTGATTGCGGCGATCGTTGCGTCGTGCGTGTTGATTGTACCGCCCAAACTCGAAACATCCCAAACCGTGATCGGGTCATCTTCCAAAAACCATTCGACATCGTCGACGCCGTCGCCATTTGCAGGCGTTATGTCGGGATCCGTCGGCGAAAAGTGCGAAGTTGACGCGGGTTCAAGCGTCAAAACAGACCCGGCGACGCTGGCGACGATAGCCGAAAAACAAACCCGGCCAAGGTCGGCGGCTTGTCGTTTCTGCAAAAGTTCAAGCTCGACGACGCCGTTTTGATCCACCGGCGCGGCGCGGAGGATTTCAAAATAGGCCCCGGTGAAACCTTGGCCGCCTTCGAGGTTTGCGAAGTAGGGCAGCGTAAACGCCACAATTTGCCCCGGACGGTACACGGTCGAGGGCGAGAGTAAGACTTGACAGGAAAAGCGCGCCAAGGGCCGCGAACGGGCTTTCAATAGAGAAACAAGCAACGGGATCACAACGGCAACCCCGCCGCTTTGCGTCAAACCGGGATCGTCAAGTTTCAGGTCAAGGCGTCCGTGCATTGCGACCGATTCGCGCTCAACGAGGTTGAAGGCCCGCGCCGCGACGCCGTCGAGGTTGTAATCGGTTTCGATTCGCGCCGCGTTTTTCACAAGCGACAAATCGATCGGCATGGCCGGCAAGTCGTCGCGAACAAGCTGCGCGGATCCGACGGTATGATTTGCCGTCGTCAACGGGTACACGTCGCCGCGACTTGTCGCCCTCAAAAGCCCATCCTCGCAAAACACTAGGAAACAATTGAGCGCAATTGACAAACGTTCGACAAGCTCAGCGACCGCGATCGGCTTGTCTATGTAATACCGGCGATCCGAAGAGAACGGCGCGAGGGCGTCAAGGCTGGCGTCGTCAACCTCGGCCGTCGTGAAACCAAGCCCCCAAGGATAAGGAAAAACGTCGTAAAGGCCCGACCCGGGGCCGTTTGTACCGTCGCCGTTCAACGAGTAAAGAACTTGCCGCAACATCAAAAGCGCGTCGCCTTGCCAGCGTCTAACCTCCGAAACCTCGGCGTTTTGTTCGTGCGTTTGCGCTTGCGAAAAATCAAACGCGCGGATCTGGTGAGGATCTCGAATCAATTGTTGATAGCGACCGACGACGACGTCGCCAGCCGAAACCGTCAAGGATCCGTTGTGAGTTACCGTAAACGTACCCGTTCGGCTTGTCGGCGTTGTTTTGGCGACGACTTGCAAGCCCTCGCCGCCGCTCAAAAGGTCGCCGGCGCTGTCTTCGAGGTCGAGCAAATCGCCAACCTCAACAAACCGCCCGTCGCCTTGCGCGTCGACCGTTTGCGTCAACGTCAACGTTTGGCCCGATACGCTCGAAACCTCAAACTCGAAAAGTGGGTGTTGCGTGAATTGATACCGAATCAACTCATTGTTGATTCGCAGGAAACCGGGAAAGGCCGCCCCGCCCCTGTACCCGTGCGCCGGGAACGGCGTTTCCTTGTCTTTCAACCTCAAAACAAACTCTTCGGCGGAGGTCGAAACGCCCGGCGGGAGTGCGCCTTGCCCGCCCGGGTACAACATATCCGAACGCAAAACCCCGCTTGCGAAGTCGCCGCCAAACGCTTGCGAATCGTTGATCCGTTGTTGGCCCGATACTATCGATAGTTTGACGCCGCCCGCGTTTTGCTCGGCGTTTTCGATAAAACCCACGAAGCGGCGCACCGTGTCGGCGTAGTCGTCGAGCTTTACCCACTTTAGTTCAACCTTGCGACCAAGCAAAAACGGGTTGAACCCGTACACGTTGAACCCGACCGAATGCGCGGCCGCCGTCGTGCCGAGTTGCGCTCGGTTGATTGAGATGTCGTCATACCCGACGCCAGCGGTTGATCCGGTCGCGTATACGGCCTCACGTTCGATCCAAAGGTAGCCCGGGATCGTGTACACGCTCGCCGAAGCAACGCGAAGCGTTGACGCGCTCGACGAAATACCCGCCAACAAGGGGGAAATCGGGCTTGTTTTTTGCGCGTTGAAAAGCTCGGGCGCGCGGGTTAGTTGTACGCTTGTTCCTCCGAGATCCGTTTTTCCCGTGTACGGGTCAACTCCAACCGTCAAGCCCGACGGGATCGGCGTTGCAATCCGAACAAGGGTCTGATTGTTGACGGCGTAGGCTTGCGCGCCGACGATCCGTTCGTGCGAGACAAGCGCGAAGTCAGATCCGAAAATGTCAATCAACAAGCCGTAGTTTCGCGCCGTCATTCTGCGCCCCTTGCGACGAGTTCGCCGGAATAGTACGGGTATCCTTGCACGGTTCGTTCGCTAAATGTCCGACGTTGGCAACTTTCAAGCGTTAGCTTGTATTGATACGAAACGCTTGCGTCGGCGTAGTCGGGATAAAAGCGAAACGCGCCGCCAGTCTTCGCCCACGGCCCCCAAAATTGCACGTATTGATCCCGGCTGGCTTGGGTTATGTACCGAAACCGCCAGCGCCGAACCTGATTTTTGCCCAAAAAGCGCGGGAATTGCGACGCCGTGTTTGACGTGATCCATCCCGTGAAATCGTACGTTTCGACCGTCCCGTCGATTGCGACCGCTTGAACGATCGTCGCGTCGTCAACGCCGCCGTCGTCGTCTTGCGCCGGTTGCGAAGGAAACCAGACCACGCCCGCGACCGCCGGGCTTGTATGGCTTGCCGCGTAGGCCGTCAACGACGAGGCCGCCGCCCATCCCAAAAAGTTCGGCCCGTACTGTTCAACCGCCCAAGTATTCCCGTTGCTGTCCTCCGTGCCGCCGATCCAAACATTCCCCGCTTGCGACGTGCGCGGGTCGATCGCAAAGTTTTCGGATCCGCTTGTTCGCTCGACCGTGTATTTTCCGGTTGCAACGGCAAAGGTCACGGAGTACGCGTTGCCGGCGACCGAGGCCGAAGTCATAGCGCTTGACAAACTCGTCGCAAGTTCGTCGGGGTAGTATTCGCCGAAACCAAGCGTTGCCGTGTTTGCGCCGCTCGTTTCCTCTGAAAAATAAACTTCGTTGTTGGTCGAGTCGATCGTGATTTTCCCGACAAACGCGGGCGGATTTCCTAGCCCCATCACCTAGCCCCCACGGTTCGCGCGTTGCTTTGTTGCCACTGTTTGAACTGGCGAAACTCTTGCTCGGGCGTACCCAACGCCCACGGAGTGCGGTTGAATAAAATATACGTTTCTTGCGTGGTTGTTTCTTGTTGCCGGGTCGGCGCGGCGCTCGGCGTCGACCGTAGGGCGTTGATCCCGGCCGTTGACGCACTCGAACCCGACCCGCCGGCGAAAGCCTTGGCAAACCCGCCGCCAGTTGCAAGGGCCGCCCCGATACCGATCAAGGCGGGGCCGCGCGCAACGTCGCCGGTCAACAAAAGCCCGGTTCCCGCCGTGATAAAAAACGATCCAAGTTGCACGGCAAGATCCGACAAAAACGAAAGCGCGCGCTTTCTAAAGTCGGCCCCAAAGTCGAAGCCGCGCAACCCTTGCGCGAGTTGCCCGAGGCCCTCGCCGAGTTTGACAAGCGAATCGGTGGCGAATTGGATCGCCGACTTTGCAAGCCCGCCGAGTTGTTGCCCAAGGGCGTTTGAGAAGTTGCGGGCCGTTGCCTCGGCGTCGGCGAACGCTTGACGCAAACCGCCGGCGAAAGTCGTGGCACGTTGCGCGTTTTCGACAAGCTGCGCGCCGACTTGCTTTTGGAGTTGCCGTTGATCTTCGAGGGCTTGCTTTTGCACTTGCAACGCTTCGACGCGCTTTTGTGCCGCCGCGCTTGCCGCCGCGTTGCCTTTCAAGGCGTCTGCGCCCGCTTTTAAGGCCGTCCGTTCGATTTCTTGGTTGGTTGCTAGGATCTTTTGATCAATGTCCAAAATTGCCCGCTTTGCGGCGATCCTTTGTTGCTCAACTTGGGCAAGCGCCGAAAGCCCGCGCGCGGTCAAAAGTGCCGCTTGCGTTGTTCGCTTTTCAAGGTCGGCGTTTTGTTGGATCCGCTTCGACAAAGCCGCCGCCCGTTTGATCTCTTGTTCGCGTTCAAGGCTGGCAAGGCTTTTTTGCAACTGGATCGCGACGTTTTGGAGTTCGTTTTGCCGCTGATACTCGGCCGAAAACTTCGCCGTTCTCGTCAACTGATTGTTTGTAATCGTCAACAAAGCCCGAGCTTGTACAAGTCGAACGCCCGAGGCCGTCGCGATTGTCTTTTGCAAGGCCGCTTGACGAATCAACAAAACCTCGCGTTGTGCGGCCAACTGGCGAAGCGTGGTTTGAACGTCCGTGTTGCGGTCGTTTTCGAGTTTCGCAAGGGCCGCTTGTTGCGCGTTCGAGGTCAAAAACGAGTTTTGCGCCCTCAACTCCGAAGTCACAACCTTTTGATTTCGGAGGTATTCGCGCGCGTCGTCGAGGCCCGCCTTGCTTTGGATCGCGAAAATAACCGCGCTTTGCTTTTGTTGGTCGGTCAACGTTTTGTTTTGACGAATCAAAGCAAGTTGTTGATTCAACGGCTTGTCGATCACTTTCAAAACCGACAACAAGGCCGCCCGGGTTCGACGCGTCGACAAGAAAACTTTTGCTTTCTCTGGCAAGTCGCGAAGGGCCGAGAACACGCCCGAAATCGTGCCGCCGAGGTTCGAAAGGGCGTCAAGGGCGTTTGATAGAAAGTTGCGCGTCAACGCCCGCGCTTCGCTTTGCAAGGCCGCCCGCTCGGCTGCTATCTCTTGCGCCGCTCGTGAAACGCCACGGCGGCCGCCTCGAACGCCAGCCCCAAACAAAACCCGCGCTTGTTGCACTTGATCCCGCGTTCGTCGAAGCAACGGCGCAAACTCTGGAGCCGTTGTTGCCGCTTGCGCTGGCGGTAGGGTTGCGGCTTGCTTTTGTGTTGCCTTTCTCGTCGACTTCAAAAACGACGCTGTAATTTGTGCAACCAAAGCCGGCGGAAAAATTGCCGCCAGAAACAACCCCGGGTTTTTTTTCAGATACGCCAGAAACAACCCAAAGCCCGATTTCAAGGCCGAAGCAAATACAAGCGCAAGCTGTTTTCCGAGGGCCGCTTGCAACGAACCGCCCGCCTTGATCTCGGCTTTGAGTTTCTTGATCGCCTTCGTTATTTTTCGGGGCAAGTCTTCGATGAAAGGTACAAGCGAGTTTTTGACGAAGGCATCGATCCGCTTGACGATACCGTCGACGCCGCCGAGCTTTTGAACAAGTTGCAAAACAGCCGGGGCAACCGCGCGCAACACTCCGAACCCGACGTCGGCAAGGCTTGACCTTAGTTTTGTGATCGGGGAAACGATGTCCTTTTTCACGATTGCGTCGAGCGTTGTTCCAAGCCGCCCCGCGCCCTTGTTGACGAGGCCGAGGGCAACTTGCACCTTGTCGTATTTCGTCAACTCGCGATCAAGGGCGTTCGCGCGTTGTTGCGTTGCAAGCGCAAGCTCGCCAGACCTCACCCCGATCTTTTGCAAAACGTCGTCGGCGACTTCGCCGCTTGCCAGTTGTTGCAACAACTCCGACCGGGGCAAGCCCGAAACAAACGCCAGCGCGCGCGAAGCCTTTGCGATTTGCGGGGCAAGGTCTTTGCCTATCCCGGCCGCTTGCAATTCAATCAACGTGCCGAAGGCTTGTTGCTTTGAAATCGCGCCGTCAAGTTGCTTTTGCAGGGCGGCCGCGTCGGCAACCGTAACGCCGAAAAACTTTCCTCGCTCGATTTGCTGGCCGGTTTGCACAACGGCCTTTAACGCTCGGTCGAGGCCGTCGACCGCGCCTTTTGCAAGGTCAACCGCCGACGAAAAGCCGGTCACGATGTTTCCGAGACTGGCGGCGCTTTTTGTAATTGAGGAAAACGAACGTTTTGCGGTTTGTTGGAGTTTGCGAAAACCGTTTTGAGCGCCTTTGATGTCGGCTGTGATAGGGATTTGAAGCGGAGTCGTCGCCATTTTATCGGCCTTTCATGTTTTGCGCCTTGCGGGCGCGTTCGGCTTTCTTTTGACGTTGATCAAGATCCCAATTCGCGGCGCTCGCTTCGAGGCCCTCACAACAAAACATAACCTCGCAAAAAAGGGCGCTTTGATCTTCCCAATTCCCCGGGCCGGGCAAGTGTCCGCGCTTGTAAGCCCGGTAGAGTTGGAGGGCCGCTTGTACCGCTGGCGGCTTGAAAAGAGAGATGGGGCAACGGCGGGTCGGTTTGCCTGCTACCTCGTAAACAAACCCGCCGCGTTCGGGACTATCGCCCAAACAACCCCACAACTCCGCAACCTTGGGATCCTTGGAACAAATCGAACAATCGTTTTTCAAGCCGTCCGATACCTTCAAAAATGGCCAGAAAAACGCCGCTTCTAGCCCTTTAATCAGTTTCCCGCGTTGCTTTCGTCGGCGTCCATTAAATACCCGCCGATCTCTTCGAGGATAGGATCAAGAAAATCGACGCAAGGTTCGCCGTCGTTGCCCAAAGGCGCAAGCTCGGCAAGCGTCGCGGGCGCAAGTTCAAGCAAACCGAACTTATTTTTGATCCTTTGCACGTCGACGCCATCAACGTCGAGGATGCAAAATAGGCCGAGACTCCGTTGGGCGGAGGTCAATCCTAACAGAGTCCCGTTCCCGGCGCTGTACTTTGCCGACCCGCCAGCGGGGCCAACGTAGACAACGGCCGAGGTTTGGGAATCGACGTCGATCCCGGCTAACTCAAACGCCGTCAACCGTTGCTTTGTTGTCGGGGACAAACAATAGAAAACGATCGGCGTCGTGCCTTCGAGGCTTTCGATTTTTTGGGTATGCTTTCGGCCGTCGTAAACTTCGCCGCCCTCGGGAGGGTCGGAAAAGTAAACCCCGGCCGCGTTCATTGCTTCCCAATCAATCGCGGGATCGTACTTTGAGACAATACGGATCCGCCCCATGCGAAGGGCTTTAAGAGTAAACCTTGACATTTGTTGACCTCCGAACGTCTAAGGTTAGAAACGATAGAAAAAGGCTTTGTTGTAGCTTGTCGCGACCTCGTCGTCGACAAACGCGAACGTCGCGTCGTATGTAGAGATCCCTTCGTTGTCGCCGTAGGTTGCCGGGTCGCTTGGTTGCGCGTTGCCTATGATTGCGATCGCGTTGCCGGCCTCGGCCCCGAATTGAAGCAAAAGGCGGCTTTGCGTCCCGTTGGCTTCGGTCGTGTCTTTGAACGTTTTCGCTTTGTTTCGGAACGAAACGCCAGCCGAAGCCGCGCGCCCGGTCACGATCACGGTTTGGCTTGCCGTGTCGGCGTCGCCAGTGTCGCGAACAACCGATCGCTCGATGTTGTAATTGAAATCAACGTTTGAAACGTCAAGCTCGGTTGTACCGAAGAAAGCGCGCCCTTGCACAAACTTGATCGGCGCTGGCGGCGTTGTGTTCTTCGAGGCAAGGGGAATATTGCCCGCAATCGAAAACGAATCAGTCAACGCGAAATCCTCGCCGGTTGCCTCAACCGTCAAGGTCAACGTTTGCGAAAACTGCGACGCAAGCGAGAGATTGATCACACATCCTTTGTGCTGAAAAAGTTGATCGTCGATAAGCTCGACCACGGTAAGCGTAAGTTGCCCGGTGTCGTCGGGCGTGAACTTTTCGCCCGCGTGAAAATCTTCGCCCGAGGTCGGAGTTGACGAAAGCGGCGGCGAAATTATGATCGTATCACCGGATGGGCTTTCGGTTGCTTCGGTAACATAGGCAACTTGGCCCTCGATCAACACCGCGTCGCCAGCGCTGAAAACGTTGGCTTCGCTTGTTGAAAGGTTGATCGTTGTCGTGGTTGAACCGGATCCGACCGAGTCGGCCGCGTGGGCGCTGCGCGTCCCGATAGCCGCCAACAAGTGCGAGTAACGATCAAGCGTAGGGGTTCCGCCAGTCCCGGCGATCGGTGTTTCGAGGCCGAGGATCTCGCTTTCAAGCGACCCTTCGACTTGCGAAAGCCCTTTGAGGTTAGACGGCGGCGTCCAACTACCGCGCCGAAAGTCAAGCCTTGAAAGGTTTTCCTTTCCGATCGTGAAATCCGAAGTCGCGGGCAACCGTCCGAAAATATAAAACGTCGCGCTATCACGGGCGGCCGCAAGGGCGGGCGTAATCGTCAAGGTCAACTCGGTTGAGGCTTCAACGTATGCCGTGTCGGTAATATACGCGTGTTCTTCGGAGTCGGGAAGATAAACCGAAAGACCGTTGAAATAGTCGGCGAGATAGTTTTGGCGCGCCGTCGCGTCGGCTAGGTCGGCCGGATACAAAGCCGAAGTTGAGCTTGTAACCTCGACTTTCAAACTCGTCGTCGTGTTGCCGCTTGACTTGCTCGTCTGTTCAAATGGTGAATAGCCTTGGTTGACCTCGGGAACAAAGCCGATAAGCCCGAGCGCCGCGCGTTTGTAGTTGCCTGCCATCATTCAACCCCTGTTTCGGTTTGGGTTTCTGTTTCGGGTTCGGGTTCGACCTCGGGCGGCTCGGGTTCGGCGATCACGGGTTCGGGTCGAATCACGATCGCTTTGTTCCAAAAAGCCCGGTCGTTTCGGCCTCGGTCGGTCATGGGCCTCACTCCCTATAAATCAAAGTGAATTGTTGCGTTGTGACTTGTTGCCGGTCGACAAGTTGCACGGTCGCCGTGCCTGTTCGGGTTATGTTCACAACGTCGTTGTGATTTGCCGAAATCAAAGCCTCAACCGCCAGTTGAGAACGTAAGGCCGCCCGGGCTTGCGCCGCTTGAAAAGTTTCGCCCGTGCCTTGCGTCGTCGCGATTTCGAGGGCAACGACAACCGAAAACGATTCAGGCGAAAGTTTCAATTCTTGGTAAAGGGCCGCGCCGGTTTCGACGCGAAAAAGGTAGGCCCCATCAAAGCGCGCCCGGCTCGAATTGAGCAACGTTGAATCGGAGTCGCCGCCCGTGTTTGTCAAGCCGGTTGCTTCAACGGCTGTTTTCAGGGCCGTCAAGGCCGTTTGAAAGCTCATCGTACCAACGAGACGCCGGCGAAGTTCAAGCCGCGTTCCTGCGGCTCTAAGCGGCCGTCTTGCGGCCATAGGTCGACGTCAACCTTTGAGAGTTGTTGATCGATAAGTGCGAACGCTTGTTCGCGGAGGGTTTCGTACTTGTCCCAATCCTCGGATCCCGCCGACGAAAACGAAGTCGCGAAATAGAAACGCGACATCGTCAAAAGC
>Ga0208162_1001766_pt1 | contig 11008 bp, 11 predicted proteins | sample CB_VirMetaG_4_FD_184539 | JGI IMG/M metagenome (GOLD analysis project Ga0208162, IMG submission 184539) | Freshwater to marine saline gradient viral communities from Chesapeake Bay - CB_1508_1M Viral MetaG (SPAdes) (version 4) | ecosystem: Environmental > Aquatic > Marine > Coastal | place: USA... | reverse complement strand
GTTTCCTTCCTGCTCCCGAAGGGGAAGACCTGCCTTGGGCAAAGATGTACACCCATGCCTTCCAAGGTCCTGGTGGTTGGTACATCGAGAACTCTCTGACTACTCTTGGTCAGAAGGATCCTGTGTCTGAACTGAACTCCCAGCTGTGGAACAGTGGGATTGATTCTGACAAGGAAGTTGCCCGTAAGCAGAAACGCAAACTCTCTTACTATGCTAACATCTACGTCGTGAAGGATCCTTCGAATCCTCACAACGAAGGTCGTGTGTTCCTCTACAAGTTTGGTAAGAAGATCTTTGATAAGGTCATGTCTGCCATGCAACCTGAGTTTGAAGACGAAGATCCCATCAACCCCTTTGACTTCTGGGCTGGTGCTGACTTCAAGATCAAGATCAAGAAGGTTGCTGGTTACTGGAACTATGATTCCAGTGAGTTTGCCCGTGCTAGCACTCTGGGTGATCTGGATGACTCTGAACTGGAAGAGATCTGGAAGAAGGAATATTCCCTCGCAGAACTCACTGCTCCTGAACAGTTCAAGTCCTATGATGACCTGAAGAAGCGTCTGGACTATGTTCTGGGTAATACTCCTTCCCGTCGTCGTGTAGACGAAGAGGTTGAGAATGAGGATGATGATCGTGGTTCTTACACCCCTGACTTCGGTTCCCGTTCGAAACCCGTCCCTCAAGACCTGAAGGACGAACTGAGTGCTCTGAGTTCCTCTTCTAGCAGTGATGAAGAAGACGATACTCTGAGTTACTTCCAGAAGTTGGCAGAGTTCTGATCACCGATCCCCCTGAGAAATCAGGGGGATTTTACTTTGATATTATCTGTTTTTCTCAAACTTGAATTTATGTAGTTTTTAGATCCATCTTTATACTTCATCACGTCTTTTATTTCTTTTCTGATCGTGGGTAGTAATGATGGTTTTACTAAATTTATTTCTTTTTTCTTTTCATTTTGCTCAGTTTCATATTCCCAATTTGTAAATCCTTGTACAGGATTTAATGTTGAAGTTGGATTGTCTGGATTTGGAATAGTAAAATCTTTATTGACAATATATCCAGCAGGAAGAATGATTCTTCCTGCGGAGTCTTTTACCTCTTTTGTTTTATAATATCTAATTGCTGTAAGATCATTGCCATATTTCTTAGTTGCGAACTCATAAAGTTCATCACTTGTCAATGGCCAATCAGATCTTTGATTGATCATTTGGGCACCTAATACCACTAACCAATCATAAGAAGTATCACCATAATATTTGTATGCTACGGTATCTGGTCGATCACCCTCCTCAATAATATATTTACTAAAGAAGTAAGGGGATGCAGTTGCCGAATCACTTATTTTTATTCTTCTGAATAAGTTCTTTGCAAAGATGTAGTTGTCTATAGAAGAAGACCCCTCTAAGGGAGAAATATATTCTATATTTGGTAAATATCTAAAGTAAGCCATTAGTATCCAACTCCTCCTAAGTTTTTATCATTTGAATTTTTCTCATCACCATAATCCTCAGCATATACTGGAGTCAACTCAGTAAACTGCATTGCCATAGTTGTACAGATTGGTGTTCCATCTTCATATGAAATGTAACCTTCCTGACCATGACCAGTATAGTCAACAGAAATATTAGTTAATGCACAGTATTTGAATTTATTCAAAAATGGATGTGGTTTTGGTCCTCTCATGTATTGAATTCTGAATACATCAGGACTTCCTAAGAATCCTCTTTTCAAAGCATTTGCATTACTCATACCACCAGTTTCATCGATATTTGCTTTAGGTGACATTACTTTTTTGAATGTCCTTACGATCATTCTTACTTGTTCTGCTTCTTTCTTATTTCTTGGTACAAATGTATACGCAAATGTAAAGGACCGTAGAGATGGTCCTCTGAACAAGTACTCAGCATTTGGGTTAATGACAACCCCTCTATTTCTCAACAATTGATCTTTAAACTCAAGAGATCCAGGTGTCATATTAACCAGAATATTTGCAATATATTCTGATGTAATATCTGCAATACCAGCTGCCGAACCTGCAACTTCTTGACCTACCTTCTTGAAAACTGAAGCAGCATTAGATCCAAAATTTAGGAGTTGGTTTGCCAAGTTACCGTCTGATGGATTTTGATTGTTTATCAATGCTTGGACAGCACTTCCAATAGAGGCAGTTATGAAATCTAAATCACCACGTTCCCAAGCAGTTTTTTTCTGATCTTGTAGTGACAAGGGCATGGGCAACATCATGCTAGCTTGTAATACTTCCTTTCCTCTTTGGTTAATAGCATTACCGATTGATTCTTGTGAACTACCAGGAGCACTTATAATACTAGTACCACTAATTGATTCTATTCCTGGTGGGACATATTTGACAACATCAAATCTCATGTAGTCACTTTGAGCATCCAAAAAAGTCAGAGGATACCTATAAAGTTTTGGTCCTTCTCTGGTTGGACTCTTCTGATCTGCCATACTGTTTTTACCTATTTATTCTGAATTTGCCATAACCAAGAGCACGAGCACTATTCACTTCTTCAGAATAGATCTCGTATAATTGACTTTGAACTTCTTCAAAGGTGTAGTTTCTCATCTTTCCCCAGTGGAAGTTCAACCCTCTCCATCCCCATGGTGTAATCTCCATGCAGGCAATCAAAGGAAATTCATCATATTCAATATTTGGAGTTTTGGGGTTGTAAATGTAAGTATAGTATTTACCAACCTCAGGTGTCCAAGATTTTTTATCTAAGACCTCCATGAGAGCAAGCATGATATCATCACTGTCTTCAAGACCGATGAAGTTATCTTGATAAGATTGAATTCTGTTCATACCTTTAGATCATCTTCGGTTAGAACTTTGAATTCATAACGACGATCTTCACAGAACTCCTTTGCTGCCTCCCACTTTGCCTGGTTCTTGGCATACTCGGTCACTTCATAGAGATACTTTTTGGTTCTTCTTGATTGAACCTTTGGTGCCTCACAAAACCTTTTTGGTTTAATTTCAATGATGGATCTTCTGATGTTTCCCTTGCTGTCACGGTATTTGATAAAGAAATCTGGAAAATATCTGTGCCACTTATTATCAAGAGGGGATTTATAGGGAATTACTAGTTCTTCACTTCCCCACTCTAAAATGTTCTCGTTAAGATCGCAGTAAACCATGAACTTACGTTCCCACAAACTGCGATAAATAATGTTAAGATGGTCTCCTTTATACTTTTTGATATTGGTAGGTTTATATCTGCCACTGTACGACATAATATGATAGCAATTCCCAGAGGTATTTATTGTGGCAAGGTTCCTGCAGAGAGATAAATTAAATTCAACTCCTACAAGTGATGTGCTCTCTAAATTTGCGAGGGTAGCACAAACCTCTCATTATAAAGTTGAATTCAGAGGTTTTGGTTCTCCAAATCTCTCTAGACTTGCGTCATATTTAAGAGGAAAGGGTGTAGATCAAGAATTTATTGCAAATAATCTTGGTGAATATTGCAATAGAGCAGCAGTTCCAGGAACAAGGTTGTTCACCAAATCTGCGATGGATCAATATCCTGGTATGACACAGAAATTTGCTTATAAAAGGCAGTTTGAAGATTTTTCAATGACTTTTATGGTTGACTATGAATATAAGGTTCAAAAGTTTTTTGAATTATGGCAAGAATTTATTGTGAGTGGATCTGAATCCGCGGATGGTGTATCTCCAACATCTACAAACTATTATTATAGAATGAGATATCCAGATCAATATAAATGTGATAGGATTAGATTGTTAAAGTTTGATAGAGATTATGATAATAATATTGAATACAATTTTATGAATGCGTTTCCAGTGAACATTGCCACTACTCCAGTTGATTACGGTCCATCTAGAATGTTAGAGGTAACGGTTACCTTTGCTTATGACAGGTATGTGTTCGGTAGAATGGATTCCCTTTCCATATCCCTTAGAAATGCTGTAGAACAAGCAAGATCTCAACTGTTAAGTGCTGAAATTCAAAAACAGCAAGTAGGTAGAAATGGTGGGGTTGTACAACCAGAACCTAACGGTGGTCTTTTAGACGGTGTTAACAAAGGAGACCCACAACCTGAGAGATTATCAAACCCAACTGCTAATCGTCAGATGACCAACTAAATAAAATTACGATTTGAGTTTATTATGCCTTTACCAAAAATCGAAGCACCTACCTACGAACTTACTCTGCCATCTTCTGGAAGAAAAATTAGGTATAGACCTTTCCTAGTCAAGGAAGAAAAAATCCTTGTTATTGCTATGGAAAGTGAGAACATGGAGGAGATTTCTAGAGCAGTCAAACAAGTTTTATCAAACTGTATTTTAACTAGAGGGATTAAGGTAGAAAAATTGTCCTCTTTTGATATTGAATATTTGTTCTTGAATATTAGAGGTAAATCTGTTGGTGAGACAGTAGAAGTTCTTCTTACTTGCCCAGATGATGGTGAAACTAAAGTTCCAGTTGAAATTGCTTTGAATGATATTCAGATTCAAAAGAATCCAGAACATACCAACATCATTAAACTAAATGATGAATATTTTATGAAAATGAGATATCCATCATTTGATGAATTTGTTCAGGACAATTTTTCTACCAATCTCGAACAGATTGAAGGTTCTTTTGAATTAATTGCAAAATGTATTGAGCAAGTTTACAACGAAGAAGAATCTTGGGCATCGACTGATCATTCTCATAAAGAAATGGTTGAATTTGTCGAAGGTCTTGGATCTGCTCCTTTTAAAGAAATCGAACAGTTTTTCACAACAATGCCAAAACTGAGTCATACTGTTATGATTAAAAATCCAAATACTGGTATTGAATCTCATGTAGTTATTGAGGGACTGGCAGATTTTTTCAGCTAGGTATGGCTCATGAGAGTCTTGAGTCATACTACAAAGTAAATTTTGCCTTGATTCAACACCATAAATATAGCTTGACGGAGTTAGAAAATATGATTCCTTGGGAAAGGGAAATTTATGTTACCCTCCTCAAGCAATACGTTGAAGAAGAAAACGAGAAGCAGAAGGCTAGCGGAGCATCTTAATGGCAATCAATAGATCCACATTCATGGGGGAAAGAACTAATAGTTCTAGTGGATCTACCCGCGTAATGTCTGCTAGAGATAGTGGTAATCTTGTTAAAACGGTTAATGCCATTAACCTGAACTTGATCTCTATTAATAAAATGCTGCAACAGCAGTATACTGTGGAGACAAGAACAAAGTTACAGCAACAAAGAAAAAGAAATATTGAAGCAGAAAATTTAAGAAGAGAGACCGCAGAAACTGCCTCAGAAACAGCACAAAATATTGGTGGATTTGTTAGTAAAGCACTGATTCAACCATCTAAAAAAATTATAAGTAGTATATTTAATTTAGCTGGGGGATTTATTAAATTTTTTACTTTAACTTTTGTCGGGTGGTTTACTAAAAGTGTTGCTGCATGGTTTGAACAAGATAAAAGTACAAGAGAAAAACAAGTAAAAACTTGGGCTAAAAAAATAACGACAGCAATTGCTATTGCTGGTGGGGTCTTATTGGCAGTGAAGATTGGTATCCCAGTCGTCATGACATTGTTGAGTGCTGTTGTGTCAATGACCGTTAAATCTGTTGCTCTATTATTGAATCCTCTTACATGGAAACTTTTATTAATTGGTGGATTGGGTGCTTTAGCATTTGAAGGTGTTAATAGAGCTGTTGATGAACTTAATCCAGCTAGAAAAGCAGAAAGAAGAACAAGAAGTATTCTTGAAGATAATGATAGAAGAACATTACAAGCAGCTCTTGCTTCAACTAATTCTAGAGAACTGAGAGATGTTGGTGGTGGTCAGATGACTGACATGACTAGAGTCAGTTCTGATCAGTTAGTACCTACGAGTCAAATTCCAAATTTACTGTCCGATACTGGAACGGTTGACTTTTATAGAGAAATTAATGGAAAGTTATCTAAACAGGGTAATTTCTTAATAACGAGAACATCATTAGAAAATAATGAATTTTTCAAAAAAGACCAAAATTTAAGAGAGACAATCTTAAATGCACGATATAGACCAGCTTTCACTGAAGCTGTAGGAGAGGCATATAAAGCAAAACGAGATTTAGATGCAGCCATCAGAGATAATAAATCTTCTACAGAGATAGCAAATCAGAGAAAAGTTTATGAGGATCTTTTAGGAAAAGCTCAAACACTTTATGATAAACTTTCACTCTCTGCTAAGGCAAGTTTAACATCCTCTGGAATAACAAGAAAAACTTTAGGGTCTGCAGACATTTTTGAGCAAGGACCTTTAGAGTTTGCTCTTGGTAAAATTGGAAGAGATATTATAAATTCTCCCCTTATATCATCTATTAGTGGAATGTCAGATAAATTCCAAAAAGAATTAGATTCATTTAATAAAAGGATAGAAGATGCACTTTTAATTAATGTTAATAACAATATTATTGAAGAACAGTTTACAATGGATGAAAATCCTGGTGAAATTCCAGGACTTGGGTCGATTAGTCCTTTCGATCTTACTAATCCATGGATATTTGAAGCCATGAAAACATACGAATTAACTTCGGCGTAATCAAATGTTAATAGATAATAAAACATACACATCTATCAATGTTGGTCTCGTAAACATGAGACGCAATGTTATTGCTATTAGAAAAACATTGCTTTCTAATAGGAAACTTGGAAAACAAATAGATACAAAAATTAAATTACAAGATCAACAATTAAAAGAAACACAAAATAGAGCAGAAGTTGAAAGAGAAAGAGAGAAGAAAAGAAGTGTTCGTATTTCTTTACCAAAACTTTCACTTTTAAATCCAGAACGAGCATTTTCTATTTTAGGTAGCAATCCTGTTGCATCTGTCGTCACATTCTTCTCATTCGCTTTGGTTGGATGGATGCTTAAAGCATTGCCAGCTTTGCAAAATGCCATAACTTCTTTTATAGAAAAAGCACAATCTTTTTTAAATTCACTAACACAGTTTTGGGATAATATAAAAAACTTTTTTGTTGGTATATTTAGACAATTGGGGATTGTGTATGAAACGTTAATAAGTGGTGTTGATTTTTTTGTTCCAGGAACAAAAAAATCGGTTGAAGATAAATTTAGAGAATTGACAAATAGTATTAAAGATCTTATCACTGGCATTCCAAAAAGAGTCGTTAAATTTATTACTGATCTACTTTCACTCAATGTAAAAGTTACACAAAGAGTTAAAAACGGACAAACAGCAGAAGAAGCATTAAGAGAAGAAACCAATGAAAGATTTGAACTCCCACCTTTATTAGAAAGTCCTCTTCAACAAGAAAATAGAGTCCGTGCCGCAGCTATTGGATCTTCTAAATTCATTTCTCCAGCAGGCACTGTAGATAATTATTTTGCACCACAACTTGTTCCAGATTTAAAAGTTTCTGAAAAAACTTTAGGTGAAATTCAACAACTTTTAAAATCAAATACAATTACTGGTGCTGGAGCTTGGGCAATTGATAAAGATACTTTGGATTATCTCTTAGCTTCTGGAACTTTTAAGACATCAGATATTTTTAATTCCGAAATTCAAAGTCAAATGTGGAAGTATTTGACAATTATAAAACTTGCTGGTGTCAGAAATTATTTAAAAACACCAACATCAAATGATCCAAATAAAGAACAAAAACTAGCATCAGTGGCAATCACTCAAATTATTACAGAATTGCCACTATTATTAAATTATGCAGATTCTCCTGCTCAGGGTCGTGATTTATTATTGCAACTTTTAGAAGAATATAAAAAACAATATCAAGACTATCTTAAGACAAGAGTTTCATCTGGAGGATATAAATTTGCTTCTTTGATTAATAATGCTGCTTCTGTACAGACAATTGCCTTAGGTAATGGTAGAAGTACCAAAATTGTAAATGTGAATGCTGAAATTCCCATTCCAAATAGTATGAAGAGACGTATGGCTGCCAGCTTAAATAAAAGTAACGGTTCGTACTCTGGATCAGCACCAACGGTGATTAGAAATTATCCACTGTCAGATACTCCATACACATCTTCACTTTTTGCATAAGTAGGAAATAAAATGTCTGCACCTAATACAAACTTAGTTAGTTTAATTAATGCTTTTTTGATCCCGTCTGCGGCATGGTCTGATCCAAGCAGAAGGCAATCTCTTAGAAACAAACCAGAGAATGGTCCTATTGACATGACTCCATACATCATGGAGATGTATTACTATGAAAATATCTTATCACCTATCATAACTGCAAAGGTCGTTCTTAGGAACTCAAATCCTAACAGAAAACTTTCAAATATGTTTCCTGTTACTGATGGTGATTATATTTTTATTTCATTTGATGCAGATCGAGGGCAAGTTGATGAACTTAGTGGAAACACTCTCGATGAAACTTTTGTTTCATTTACGATAAGAAAATTTGGAATTAGAAGTAGTCCAGTTGGATTAGAAATTCTGACTATAGAATTAATGTCTACATGGTCAGATGTATATAATGCTGCTAAGGTAAATTTACCTGCCTCTGGATTAAAAGAAGGAACTACTTCTGATATTATCAATCAAATGTATAAGGAGATTTTTAATTATCCCTTAGTTAAACAATATAACCCCAACAAATCATCTGGCATAAAATATATTCATCCTAGCATAACAAATCAAACCTATAGTTATAACGGTCTTCAAAAAGCAGATGAGTTTTTGAATTTTGGTCTTTATCTAGCAAGAAATTCAAGTTATACTGATAAACAGTCTGGATTCTTGTTTTTTGAATCTAGGTCTGGTCATTCTTTTGTTTCTATTGACAAATTGATAGACGATGCAAAGAGATTTTACAAGCAAGGTGATAAAAATATAGAAACCTATCGTTATAATGGAATTAACCAAGGTGCAGTAGAAGGTGATAATCAAACAGTTTTATATCTCAAAGGTAATAGTTCTGATGGATTTTATCTTAAACAAACCAGAGTTGATGCTGGTATAAGACAATTCGCATATGATCCAATAACTGGTCAGGCATATGTTATTTTCTTATCTGAAGAAGATGCTCAAAAGGAAAGATCCACTACAAATCCAGAAGAAATTGTTTTAAAAAACGGATCTCTTCCCAGATCACAACCTTATACTGGAAGAGCAATTGAGTTGGGTGAAATCAACAGAAATGCTAAAGACCTATGTAAAATTGAAAATAATTTTCTTTTAAGTGACATGAGGGCAATATCGAGGTATAATTCATTGTACAGTGTTCAAATTAATGCCACTGTAAAATTAAATATCAATCTAGAGGCGGGAAAGTTTATTTACTTAGAAATCCCAGAGAAGATTGCAAAGGAGGAGTGTATTGCTCAGGATGAAATTAATTGGGAGAGTAAAGAATCGAACCTATATATGATAGCAGCTTTATGTCATGCTGTCGGAACTGACAAAGGATACACTTCTCTACTTTTAGTTAGAGACAAACCCAAGAAACAACAAAACTAACCATGGAAAACATCGACCAACACATTCAGAAAGATGAGGAACTTCTGAGTGATCCTACTATTTCACCACAGTCCCGTCGTCATACTGAAGAAGAGTTAGAAGCACTGAAAACATATAAAGAACATCATCCAGAAGATGATCATGATCCCACTGGTTTAGAACTGTATTGTGATGCTAATCCAGATGCTTTAGAGTGTAGAGTATATGACGATTAATCATAATCAATTTCCTTCTATTTGGCATGGTCACATAGTAAAACTTGACGAAGATCAGAATATAAAACAAACTGGATTTGGTGGTAGGTATAGAGTTCGTAGAATCGGCATCGATGATCCCAATGCTGATGTGAAAGATCTGATGTTTTTTTATTATACAAATCCAGTTACTGCTGGAAGTGGTGAGGGTGAGGCAGCAATATCTACTAACTTAAAACAAGGTGATATGGTATGGGGATTTCATACTGACTATCCTCGTAATCAAAGAGGATTTATTGCTGGTGTTTATCCAAGATCTGTTTTGACTCAATATAGTGGAGATGTTATTACTTCTGACACTAGAACAGCAAGTGGTGCTTCTCAAGAGGGTGATCAGACAATGCCATCCCCCAGAAATCTTGGTCCAAAACAACTAGAAAATAAAACCGAATCTCCTAAGAAAAGAGTAGTTGAGGGTGATCCAGGAGATCTACCATCAAACACAGACATCAATAGAAAGGACGCACTTCGTGATGCTGTTCCAGAGGCAACTGGAGCACTTGGAAGTGGAGACACACCAGGAGTTTCACAAAGTATTGTTCCTCCATCACCACCTACTCAAAAAATTTACGGACAAAATTCAAGACAATCAACAGAAATGCTTCTTAATAGAACAGACTATCTCAGTCAATATGGAACAGTAGTTAATGATACACCTACGGCAGAACAACTCCAGCAGTTTGAATCAAATGGCTGGAAATTTACTCCTAATCCAGATGGAATTCCTGGTGGAAAAGTAGAGCAACCAGGATCACTCTTGGGTGGTTAATAAATATTTTCGACGGGAGGTAAAATGACTTATTTAACTGAAGCAAACCTAAGAGTTTGTCCTCTTCCATCATATGATCCTGCATTAGATCCTAATAACACTCAACCCGATTATAGTGGAAATGGTGTGCCAATTCAACTGGCACAGTGTAAAAAGGATCCTATCAAGGATATGATCAATGAGTTTAAAAAATTCATTGGTACTGTGGGTGCTTTTCTTTCAATTCCTGGTCAATTAAGACAAGAAATCTTTGCTTCGGCTGGTATTCTCAAAGAGATCGCAGGCGGTCTTGTATCTGGTTTGATGAATGCCTTAACCAAGAAGTTAAAGAAAGTCATTGAACAAGGAGTTATTGCTTTTCTTGCTGCTACTGGTGGTCTCGGTTTACCAAAACTGATTGCACTTATTCCTGCAATGAGTGCATTGGAAAAAGGTCTTGTCTGTGCATTGAACAAGATCATCAATGGATTGTTTGATACCATTGTTGATATGCTGGCATCTTCTGTAA
>Ga0208162_1001765_pt1 | contig 11011 bp, 7 predicted proteins | sample CB_VirMetaG_4_FD_184539 | JGI IMG/M metagenome (GOLD analysis project Ga0208162, IMG submission 184539) | Freshwater to marine saline gradient viral communities from Chesapeake Bay - CB_1508_1M Viral MetaG (SPAdes) (version 4) | ecosystem: Environmental > Aquatic > Marine > Coastal | place: USA... | reverse complement strand
TCTTTTTGCACCTGCCATAAAGTTGTTCGCAATGACCTTCGCTGCTGCTCCGGGGCTATCCTGCACCAAGCGATACAATGAGCCAGCGCGAGTAGCGCACAGTTCCTTGAATTTCTTCTCCGCTTCTCTTTTCACGGGGTCGCTTAGTTCGCGGTCGCTTTCAATGGTTGAGTAGGCCTTCTGTGCCTCTTCAGCCGCAATTTTATCGAAGTCTATCTTTTCCAAGACTTCTGTTTCAAGTCCCGGTTGTGCCTCTTTGAATACCCTTTTTGCAAGAGCCTCATCGAGGTGGCTGCTGAGTGTGTTTATGTTGTCATTGTATAATTGAATCGCGCTGTCATCAATCGAAGAGTCAGTAGCAAGGTTAATGTCCAGTGAAGAGGACCCTGTTGCCCGATTCGCAAGTTCTTCTTTGAGGGCTTTATCTTGCTCGGCGAATGCCTGTGCAAGGTCTCGTAAATGCCACCACACCTCCTTCACACCGAAGTTGATGCGGCTGTATTGTTTCGCAAATGCCCTGTTTGTGTTTTCTAATGCATTGATTTGCTTGCGCAGTGCTTTGATTTGCTTGTTGTCTTTCCCATAGACCTCTTGTAGTTTTAGGAAATTTACCATCAGTGTCGTGCTTTCTTCTGTGTTTGTGATGTCATTCCAGAGCACCTTCAGTTTGTCACTTGCTTCCGCACTGATATTGTCTTCAGGAATCAGAGAAGCGAATAAGTTGTGAAAATCAATGACGTTTTGGGTAATTTCTTCTGCTGCCAATTCGATTTGCGTCAATATCAGACCGAAGTCCTTGACTGGACCTACTGGGGTGCTCAGGTCCATTGGGATTCGGCCTTCGATGATATCGGTTGCTTTCTGTGATGCAGCGTCGCCGATTAGAGCAGCATAGTCGCCCAAGGTATCTTCAAGCGCCTTAAAGGCCTTCTTGCTCATTTCCTCGGGCTTCAATTCCTTTTTCTTGTCCTCGATGGCTTTGTCGATTGCCTTGAGAATTTCTTTGCGCTCTTGCTCGGTGATTCCAAGCGAGCCTGCCCGAGCAACAACGGATTCGTATGTGTCCTTGTCAAAGGCTGGAGTCTGGCTTTTACTGCGACGAAACATCAGTCCTTCCCTCCAAATGCCTTTTTGAGTGCCATCAATGCTATCAGTGCACCGGCTGGGCTGTCTTCTTCAGCGGTAAGTGTCTTGATTGCTTCCTCCACCTTTGTCCGGTCTGCGTCAGCCGTTTCTTTCGATACCTTCGCAAGTTCTGCTGCAATACCAGTAGTCTTCTTGAAGCCCTCGGAATTTCGTGCCTGCTTCGTGGCGGTGATTACCAGCGCTGTCGTAAAGCGAATATCATCCTCATCTGGCTCATAACCATGCTTGGTAATGCACAAGGAAACAGCCTCAGTCATTATCTCACCAATGGATGCATCGCTCTTACTGAGAACAGTTTCTTTGAGAGCAAAGGGGCGGGCTCCTGCTTGTTTTAAGGCTTCAAGTGCAGCATCGGTCCACTGATGACTATTCAGCATTCCCTTGTCAACTGTCTCGTATTTATTTTTGGCTTCATCTATCCATTTCCCGTCCAAGTCATCAAGGTCGACTGTAATCTTCTCGGTCTCACCGCTAACAGCGTAATCAATCGTGACTTTACCAAGGCCGGTGTCTGCTGTATTGAAGTCCATCGACAGAACATCGCTCTTTGCTACGCCTGCTCGATATTTGCCCAATATCTCCATCGCACTGAGGACAAGAGCATCTGGCCAATCCACTGGCCGAGGGCGCATGCCATTGAGGTCCATGATGAAAAGTGGTGCAGGGCGATTTGCTGCAACCTTGTCAGCGATGTCTTTTCGAGTCTTCGTTGTCAATGTCTTGTATGCTTCGATGAATGCTCCTTCGTCGCTGGCAAGTGGGTCGGAGTTCTTGTCGGTCGTCAGAGCAACAGCGCGAATGATTGAACCAATGTCACCTTTCTTCATTCGCTTATTGACATAATCCCAGTCCAGTGGGTCGCCAACCTTGGCACCACCAAGGAGATAATCACCAAGGAATTGTACTGATTGCTCTTCGTCTTTCGTATTTGTATCTCGGCGAACGAATGTTCCTCCCTCAAAGCGAGGTGGATTACCAGCGTTTGCAAACAGGTCGTTAATCATTCGAATGGTCCGCTTGTCTCGCTTGTTTGTCGGAGTAGGGAGTACCATTGGACCGAACTGTGGGAAAAGGAAAGCAGGGTGAGCAACGATGGCGAACTCCTTGCCGTAATAGAAGTCAGCAGGGTCAGTTGCCATGTGCTTTACCATATACTCGAATTCTCGCTGAAGGTTCTTGCCACGGATTTTGTAATCCTTGGCTGCTGGGAGAATGTATTGACGAATGTAGGAAATTGCCCGACGATTTGCTTCGGCAGCAAGGAGAAACGGGGTGAGACAGTTGTTGACGAAGTTATTCATTTCAGCCACTGTGACGTCTATCTTGTCGATGTTGTCGATTGCTTCACCGACGAACTTCTTCAAAGCAGCGTCCTGCATGGCGATTTCTTGACCAAGCAAGCGACCACCGTAAGAGCGCCCAAGTCCAATTGGTGCTGGATTGCGCAGGGCAATACCAGAGTCATCGAAATCATAGAAGCGAGCACGAAGGATTTCCTCAGCCATTGGTGAAACAGGTGTGAACTCCTTCAGCGGTCGAGCCATGAGAATCGAAAGGGATTGCACTGCCCCGAAGAGACCCTGCTCACGAACCATCGAGGAAACAAGAGCAGGCTTGACTTCTTCTGGAAGAATATGTGTTAGGTTGACATGACGATTCATTCCGAACGTTCGTCCAGTGAACGCTGCTGGATGCGCTGGGTTTTGCATTGTCCCGTATGTGATACACGGATTTTGCCCACAACCGCAGTTCGGTGTTGCTGGGTTTTTCTTAATCTCACCGACGATTCGAACAGTGCTTACACTGCCGTTTGTCAAGTCGCCAAGTGAAACACGCTGTCCTGATGGGTTCTCAAGAGCATATTCCCGGGTGTCAGTCATTGAACGAACCCACTGATGAGCCTTGCCGAGGGTTGCGCCTCGAAGGTGTTTTGGAACAGTGTGCATCATTCAGATTCCCCCATCACAGCGAAAATTTTGGGTCGATGACGAGGTATTGGCTTCCACCGTTCTGTGACCAGATGTAGTCCTTTGGTGCTGGTAAGTTCTTCGATACATGAGGCATGTCGCCCTTGTGGGACTTGGGGCTTTCATCTCGCATATCCTTGGTGTGCATTGGTGCTCCAAGTCCGAACATGTCAAGGGCTGTTGTGTTTGCTCGAATCGCTGCAATTGCAATCATACCAACTGCACCAAGAGCAGCACCACGAACAAACGCTGACTGTGCTGAATCTCGCTTCTTGAAGCCGAGTTTCTTCTTCAAGTACATTTCATCGACAACGTTCGCTGCCCCACTGACACCTGCAAGTCCACCAATGATGGCTGCTTTCATTACATTATCATTCATTCATTCACTTCCTTTTGTAATACGAACCTCGGTTCTTTCGGCGAATCTTGAACAGACTTCGCTTCTTCGGGTTGTTGTCATAAATCGGCTCACCATAAGTGGCTACGAACTTTTCCCACGCTGCCTTGATTTTCTTGTCAGCGGTAAAGGGTCGGATGGTCGAATACGATTGTCCTGTTTCCTTATCTGTCACTCGCGCCTTCTTGAACTTCACACTGCCGGCCTTACCCTTCTTACGAGGCAACTGGATAATCCACGGCATACGCTTTCCGGTCTTTTTGTGGGTTCCAGACCAAGCGACATACCCTGCAACTTCAAAGCCACCAAGGATATCATTGAGACCTGTTCGGTCTCTTCCGGGTGTTCCTGCAATCGACATTGTTCCCTTGGAGCGCTTGGCATTCTTCTTCTCCTTTGCAGTGAAGGTGAAGTCTCGTGGGTTGCGCAATTGAATGAAGAAGTGCTGACCCTGACCAACGGTCACTGGGTTCATCGAACCAGAGTGTCGGCTCCTGAACTCACCAAGCCCTTCCGAAATCTGAATGTCAACGGCTGGGTCAGGCCCTCCCATGCTTCCCTTGTGCGTCTCAACAATCCTTCGCTCTTCGTACACTTGTCCTTGTGGACTGATGGTGAACATGTCGTTGTATGATGACGAGTAGTCGGGGCGGATTGATGAGAAATAAGCCTGAGCCTCATTGACTGGGCTGATTGCCCAAACCCAAGGGCCCGAGTCATATCGGGCTCCCTCGCTGATGACGGCAACGACATACGCACGCTTTTCGAGTTGCGCAGATGCAACCGCTTCTTCGAGTGCTTCTTGTTTGTTCTTGAAACCACGGTCACTCGGGTTGTTCCGAACACTTCCACGTCGTGGTTTGTTGCCTTGTTGCTGGGGCGCAATAGTATCAGTGAAACCAGCAGCAGCCTGACCAAGAGTCAAATACTGTTCATAATCCTGCTTCATTATTTTGTTGCCCTCAATATACACGATATTGACTGGGGTCGAGTCATTGATACCCTTAACTTCAAGCCAAGCAGGCCCACCCGTATTCCGCTTGAACTTGTATTCATCCTTGTAAATGTCGTCGAAGTTCTTCGGCCACTCTTTGTTGCCCGTGATTGACTTCTTCACAATGTAGTGAACTTCATCAGTCTTCTTCGTATCTTTCTTTTCCTTGTTGAATTGGAAGGACGCACCGATAATTTCTCCGCTACGAACAACATTCGTTCGACCCAATGTGTCTGTGTTGATGGTATGTCGTGCACTTGACTTGTAATTGATAGGGGCGCTGAGAAGCGCTGAAATGCCAGCACGAACAGTCATGGTGTCACCGAGATTGTATGACTCAACAATGCGCAACATCAGATTGAATGTCGTGATTGCGTCAGCCATTGGGTTGCTTGTGTTGACAGCATATGAGCGTCCTTTCGCTCGGACACCCATCTCGATTTCCTTGACGATAGCAACTTCCTGTGCTTCGAGGGGAACATATCGGCTCAAGAACTCAGCATACAGTGCCGGTCCTTCATGTCCATGAAGAAGGTTGACGGAATAGAATGTGTAGTATTGCAAGCGGATGGATTGAAGAATATCCATAGCGAGACGGAGCATTTCCTCGTGCTTTGTGTCAGGGCGGCCACCCTTTGCAGTGACTTTGCCTGTGACAATGTCAAAGACCAACTGGCCTTTGGCTGTTTCCTGAGCAACATTGACCAGTGGGTGGTCGATGAGTCGGCGCTTGAACGAGTCATGCGTGACTTCGTTTCGCCACTCTTCCGCAAACAAATACAGAGAAGCCTTCTCGAAATCAGAGACAGGAGCATTCATTTCAGCAGCAACGTCTCGTGCATCCATGTTGTTGATGTATTGATTCCAAGAGGAAACAGGGATAACGTAAGCATAGGGAGACGAACGGATGTCTCGTGTACCAGCAAACAATCCTTTGAGCGTGGCAATTCGTCCATCACCCGCTGCCGCCGAGAGTCGAAGTGCCTTCCACGGGATGGTGAACTTCGACGGTTTGCTTGGTGCGTTTGTGAGCACTGGGGCCATAAATTCGTTTTCGAGGTCATCGTCGTCGAAGAAAATCCCCTCTTCCTCGTCTCCGTCCATGTAGTCCTCATCCATATCATCAATGTCAATGCTTCCCTTAATCACCATCAGCGACCACCTCGCAGGGCAAGATACCCAAGATAAGCCACACCGCCAGCGAGCATAACAGTATTCATTGTGCGCTCACCAAGAGGTCGTGCTTGTTGTTCCTCACTCAATTCGAAAAATCCTTGCTCATCACTTGCATTACCAAGTCCGCTAAGGCGCCCTGCACGCGTTGAACGTGGGGGCGCTGCTTGCTTGTATTTTCGGTGAGTGGTGAAATTGGCTTGGTGCGAGCGAGCGGCTCGGCTGTGAATACCAGCGAGGTTCTTTTGGCTTGCAAACATACCGCCGTTCATGTTTGAAGCAAAGGCATGCATCTGCACAATCTTCTGAATCGTGGCAAGGTGCTTGTCAACAATTCGGAACTTGGCTTCTCGCACGGCACCATCGTAGGTTGTTGGGTTTCCTGCCATTTCAGAGAGAATGGAAATTGCTTGCTCATTGTGTGTGTTGATGACCTTTCGGTCAGCGTCAGACATTGTTTCCTCCAGAGACTTTGCTTGTGAAATAAGGGATAGGCGCTCAGCATCTTTCCCTTGAATCGTGACACGAAGCATCTCAGCGGAGTTCTTTTGCTGGAGGTCGGACAACTGCTTTTCGATTTTCGCCACCTCTGCAAGTGCCCACTTGCGACAACCTTCAGCGCCATGGTCGCCTTCGGACTGCTGCATTTGAGAATTGCAAGCATCAATGATTTTTGCAAAGTTCGTATCGTATTGGTTCCGACGATTCGAATCCATGTTGGTGAGAAGTGTAGTAAAGCGAGAGGTCACACGAGAAATCTCAGCCGTGACTTCCGCAGTGCAGGCAGCCCAAGCACCACCTTCACTGGCGGAGCGTGCTCGTGGAAGAGCGCCAAGGGCAGAGAGATTTTGGCCGCTGATGGCACACAGTGCTGAGTCGATTCGCTCAAGCGAGCGATTCAATTCAACACGAACGGTAGTGATGGTTTCTCTTGACGCACCAGAACGGACGCGACTCAGAGTTGAATCGACGTCCTCTTGGATGGGGTCAAGAACTTCAGTACCACGCTTATCATTCATCGAATAAGCCTTAATGTAATCGTCCACCTTATCGAGATAGTTCTCGATTGCAGCATTCAAAGCGTTAGCATCAACCATTTCATCACCTTTCAATTTTTAAACGAGCGGAAAGCCTTTCGTGTATCACCAATCAGCCCAAGGACGGGTTTCGCTACGAAGTAAATACCATACAACCCGATACCAGTTGCCAGCAGCGTTGCAAGCCCTCCAAGTGCGGTCTCAACACCTTCATCCAATTCAATGCCGGGGATATCGAAGGAAACAAACCCGAGATTCGACTGTGATTGGGAAAGCCCGGACAAGCCTGCTGTTTTACGGCGGCGCTTGAGGTTGGTGTAGTTTCCAGAACCAATTGCTGGTCGCTGCTTAGATGCTATTGTAAGCGATGGCTTACTTCCGATTGAATCCACGACCATTATCTGACTGGGTGCTGTATCAAAATTCTCCATTCCGTTAATCAAATAGAGTTCATCCGGCTTGTCTGAAGGAAACGGTGCTGCACCAAGAGTGGTGATGTGGTCCGCCGAATAGCGGTCTGTCACGTCTTCAATTCGGTACATTTATGTTCACTCCGTTGTGTCTTCGTCGATTGGGGTTCGGCTCCCATACGGGAGCAGCGTGTGCTTACGCAAAAGGTTATCAGTCTTGAAAGTTCGGAATATCTTCGGCATTGAGAATTTGAAAAAGGGAGAGGGTGAAGCACTTCCTCCAGAGGCGTCTGCTTCGGATTCACCTTGCTCGCTATCATCGTATTCACCTACATTTTCTTCGCCACCGATGCTGGCTGGTGTTGTCATGAGTTGCTCAAGTTTGGACAACCCGTAATTTTCCTTTGCAAGTTGAAGCAAAATTTCTGCTGCCAAGTCTTCTTCGAAACCGGTTGTTGCTGTACCAAGGACGTTCCGGTAGCGGTAATACACGGTGGAAGGCGAACCTACATCCTGCACGAACTCGAGATTTTGAACCAGTTTCTTACCCCCTGTGAGAGCGTTCACCTTTGCTTCAGCAGCGGCCAGAGTGCTGAAGTATTCTGGTTCTGATATGGCTACTCGCCCACTGTCTTGTATGGTGACACGGTAAGAGATAATCGTGTTATCGCCAGCAATGTAGCCTCCTGTTGTGAAGAGTTTTTCGAGAACAATGAAACGGTCGTTCAATTGCAGCGTTTCAACTGTCTCAACTGTTGTTGTTTCAGGTTCTGGAGCACGCTTTGTTCCCTTGAGACGGGTCGCTTCTGAATTGAAATAATCAACCACCTGTGGCCGAATTGTATTGAATCGACTTCCGAGAACGGAAAGACTGCGAGCGGTTGAGCCACCTTTACTGGTGTATTCTCCCGATATGACGAATTGGTTTGTTGCCTCGATTTCGCCTGCTCCCTTTACCGTTTCGATGGTGATTGTAATATCTGCTGCTCTCCCTGTTCCTTGTGCCCAATATGCTGTCACTGTCGATGGGACGTTGTTGTCAGGCGCAACATGTGTTTCTGTGTAAATTTTATACACATCCACATTCCCAGTTCCTCGACCTGATGCTGATGCAAATTTATCAGACAATTGCAGACTGGAATCACTGTACGCTGCCCATGCTTCCCCGATTGCTGCGCTGATATCAGAAGGGGCAGAGAGTGCACCCAGACCACTCAAACCACCCAAACCACTTGAAGAGTACCCTTCTTCAGCAATTAGAGCAGCGGCTATCATCTCTTTGGCCTCGGCAAAAGAAATTGCCCGCTTTTTGTTCCCATCTTTCAAAACGGCACCAATGACGGGTGCAGGGCCACTGTACCCTTCTGGAATTTCAAATATCCCGATGCTGTATGGGAACTCGTAAGTGCTACCGTCTTGCTCAAGCAAGTAGTGCGTTGGCTTCTCGCGCATTTGCTTGACGACATTACCGTTTTTGTCTCTATTATCAAGTGGACCGTATTTGATTGCAATCTTGTCGATAAGTGGCGAAGCGATTTCCACTGGGAGCGTTGACAACTCAATTGCATTATAACCAGCAATCTTGACATCCTCATCGAGGAAGGCAGAGAAAAGATTCTCAGGAGGAATCCCACCAAAGATGTTCTCAAACATATCAGAAAATCCTCTCGGAATACCGTTGGCAAATTCTTCAGAGGTCACGACAGAAATAGGTTTGATGAAACCTATTGATTGCTTGTTGACGCCACCACCCATTTGCTCATACTGTTCGATGAATGACTGGCGTATCAAATCATTCGGGGTCGCCACTCCTTTTTTCTTTGCAAGTGCAGCGAGACTCTTTTCACTTGAAACCATAATGTCAACTGTCCGGTCAAGCCCTTTTCCAATGATAACCATCTTCTTTCCGGGGGCAAACTGCCCATCTTCAAAGAACACACGGTCTATTTGCTGATTTGTTGAATAGGCGAAATTGTCAGGGTCTGCAAAGAGCGCAGAATAGGCGATAGGTAATGTCGCTAAGCGACTGTCTTGCGAATTTGCAAACACGCTATACGCATCGAGTCGAACTGCGAGACGGAAAAACGGGGATTCATTGTAAGCGAACCCCTCGCTTTTGACTTGACGATAGCCGATGTGTGTTTGTCCGACGCTGAATCCACTCCCAGATTGCCGAATCATCGGGTATGCGTTAGCACTTTTTTCTTCCTGCCATTCTGGGTGACTGGCGTAGTCTGGGTGAGTCTTGTGAAGTTGCCGTTTCGCTCGGAAGTACCAAGCAAATCGACCCTTGCTATCACAGGTCCGCTCCGGTCGGGAGCCCCAGCGATTTGAACCAAAATCCCAATACTCAAGGTCCACTGCGAACGTATCAATGACCTTTTCGTCGGAAGGTGGAATACCTGATGCAGCCATGACTTCTCTGAGGCGTTCTCCACCCTCACCAAGGCTGTCCCAAAACCACCCAGCACCGTTGTCGTTGTATAAGTCCTTGACCGAAACAGATAGACCTTCGGTATAATTCGGAGCAACATATGCGTCAGTTGTCCACCAGCCCCCGTCAAATCCTTTTGTATATGGCTGAATCTTCCAGCCTAAATCGTCAATCGCTGATTGGGTTTTGCGCTCTGGGCCGAATTCATCCACAAATCCAGAGGAAAGGAAGTCAAATTTAGGGGCGGGGTAATCTTCTGCTGGCTTGTATTCAGTACCAATCAGTATGTCTTGATTTTCTGGGACATACATCGCACCCATGATGCAATACGGGTGGCCTGCTTTGAAGGTGGGTTGGTCGTCATGCATCACAAGCCAACCCTTTCCTTCGACGTATTCACAAAAGACAAACCAATAGACTGGGCCCATCAATGCCCCGCCACCGATTCTGCTACCGTTGTTTTTCGCTGCATTGCCCATTGGAAGAATGCCTTTACTTCCGCCGTACATGTCTGTTTTGAAGTTCCCCATAGTATGTGGACCAGCACCATGGATGCGGGGGTCGAAGTCACTTTTTCGGCCACTCCAGTATCGAAGCGTGTTGCTTCCTTCACGAAGAGGCATTGTGCTATTCTTTTCCCAAAGGCTGGGGGTTGGTGGGACAAATCCGAGATTCAGGAATTCTTCATCAGTAGCCATGAGCGAACGCGAACGAACCCACTGAGATTTTGCTTCGCTGATGTACTCATGAGAGTAGTGCGCAGGCGGCGGCGTAAGCGAGGCGTGTACTTTCGGGTCTTGTGCAAAGGCTGGTAATTTAAATTGAAAATCCAAATCACTGTTGACAACTCGCATGAAGAATGAAAGATATGCCCTCTGCCCATCATGGAACGAACCATACAGATAGAAGGGCTGAGATGGAATGCATGCCAGTTTCAGTTGGACAAGCGGTTGATTTCGCAGTCCACGAATGGCACCTTCTTTTTCCGTGTAAAGAATGTCAGACTGACGTATGTTGGGGTAGTGTGCGGCGATGCTTAGGATTCGAGGGCCTGATGTTTGTTGCTGGCTCACACTACCAATACGTCCATATCGACGGCTTCGGTTAGCCTTCTGAGCCAGAACATGTTTCCTCAATTACCCACCATCCGAGTCACACTGCTACGCAACTTGGGGAAGAGGCCTGCAAGAGTCTCTCCTTGTGCAGTAGCAGCGGCTTCGGCACGTTGTGAGTCTTGCTTGATACTATCCTCGGCCTGCTGAATAGTCCGTAGTCGATTGTAATTGTTCTGGGCAACTGCACTCATACCATGTTTGACATGTCGTGGGGTTCCAGAAAGGGCTGCGGCTCGATGTTGCTTTTGCATGATTTCATTGATTTCATTCATGACATAGGACTCAAATACAACTGCGAATTCTTCTTCGTTAGCATACTTCGAACCATTTTCATAGTC
>Ga0208162_1001764_pt1 | contig 11015 bp, 10 predicted proteins | sample CB_VirMetaG_4_FD_184539 | JGI IMG/M metagenome (GOLD analysis project Ga0208162, IMG submission 184539) | Freshwater to marine saline gradient viral communities from Chesapeake Bay - CB_1508_1M Viral MetaG (SPAdes) (version 4) | ecosystem: Environmental > Aquatic > Marine > Coastal | place: USA... | reverse complement strand
TAATGGAACTAATTGGGTTCCTGATGTTGATGGTGGAGTAGGTGGCGGTGGACCTGCTAGTGTAACTGTTTCTGATATTGCTCCTGGGTCTCCTACTGCTGGCGATCTCTGGTGGGAGAGTGACACTGGACGCCTCAAACTTTACTATCAGGATGTTGATAGTTCTCAGTGGGTTGATGCCTCTCCACCACTACAGCAAGATAAGATCGCTACTTCATCTGCTCCTGCTACTGCTACATCAACAGGAACAGCAGGAGAAATTAGATATGATGCTGATTATGTTTATATTTGTGTTGCTACAAATACTTGGAAGAGATCAGCACTTACTACTTGGTAAAAATAAATAACATGGAAGGAGCATAATAAAAATGGCAATCAATTTTCCCTCAACAGCAGGGCAACCGACTGATGGAAGTTACATTTATATTGTAGCAGGTATTACTTATTCTTGGAATGGTGAGAGTTGGAGAGCTGCTGGTAGTGGTGCTACTGCTACTGACAGAACAGTGTTCAGTGTTTCTCAGAATCCATCTAGTGGATCTGGGGCACTATCATATAATAGTAATACTGGTGTTTTTGATTACACTCCTCCAGATCTTTCTCCATACATGACCACTTTAAATGGTGGTACTGGTAGTAGTTATGATGCGGATCTTTTAGATGGACAACAGGGATCTTATTATACGAATGCTGGTAATTTGAATACAGGAACAATTAGTAGTGGTAGACTAACTGGATCTTATGATATTAGTATTACTGGATCTGCTGCAACTGCGAATGCAGCTTCGTTTGGAATTAATGGATTAGTTGATGTATCTCTTGGTAGTCTAACAACAAATCAAATTTTAAGTTTTAATGGATCTACTTGGGTCAACTCTAATCCACCAACAGGACTGCAATCGAGAACATCCAGTAGTATCAGTGTTCTTTTGTCAAATGGTGCAACTTCTAATCAGACAATCACTACTCCAAAAACATACGTTCTTCATAGTATTACAACATCACATGCCGCTTGGGTAACTCTTTACACTGATACTACAAGCAGATCTAATGATGCATCTAGAGCAGAAACTACAGATCCACTCCCTGGTTCTGGTGTAATCGCTGAAGTAATTACAACTGGAAGTTCGACACAAAAGATTACCCCTGGAGTGATTGGATTTAATTTAAATGGTACTGATGCTACGTATGTGAAGATTGTAAATAAGAGTGGTGCAACTAATACTATCTCGGTAACTCTTAATTACGTTCAACTAGAGGCTTGATATGGATAAGGAATACGTTGTAACGCTCCACAGGAAAGAAGACCTGGAGCAGTTTTACAATGAGATGCAACTTACCAATTTTCCTTTGGTACTAAAGCGTCCTCTCAGTAGGAACACTCACTACATGATGACAGAGGAACAGGCAGAACAACTGCGTCAAGACTCTAGAGTCTGGGGTGTAGAACCTGTAGATGGATTCCATGTTAGAACTAGGGCAATTAACAACGAATCATATACAATTTCTGGAACGTTCTGGAAAGATAGTTCTTCTGTTGGATCATCAATCAATCCATCATTGCTTCAATGGGGACATCTACATTGTGCTGGTAGTCAAGCACAAAGAAGAAAGGGAATCTGGGGTGATGGAACTAGCACTGAACAAGTCAGTGATTCGGTCGAAGTCTTTAATAACGGCAGACATGTAGATGTTGTTATTGTAGATGATCCTGTATCATATGATAATGGAGAATGGTATAGTACGACTGACCCAGGAACAAATAGATTTGTACAATATCAATGGTTCAATGAACTTAATACTATTGTCAACTCAATTGATGATGACAATCAATCAGAACCAACTGGAAATATTACTTACCATGCTGGAAATCAACTTCCATCTGGATACTATCATGGCAACCACGTTACAGGAACAACTGCGGGGAGAAGTTATGGTTGGGCAAGAGAAGCAAACATCTATAATTTGGCGGTAACTGGTTCGTGGCAATCTGGTCAATCTGTTGGTGCTCTGTTAATTTTTGATTACCTGAGAGCATTCCATTTAAATAAACCAATCAACCCAGAAACTGGTGTTAGAAATCCAACAGTTACTAATCATAGTTATGGTGGTGTTATTTTTATGCCAAATGAGAATTTAACGTTTGCTGATGTAACTTCCGTTACTTATCAGGGTGTTACTTATAGTGCTGGTAATCCTCCTGCTGGTGGGTGGACTCAGCAAGCACTAGAATTTTCCTTTGGTGTTAGATTTGGTTATGATGTTTATCCATCGTGGAGTGCTTCTGTTGCTGCTGATGTTCAGGATGCCATTGAAGACGGAGTTGTTATCATTGGAGCAGCAGGAAATGATAATCTGCTAATGGCAGAAGTTGGTGATGAAAATTGGGATAATATTTTAAATGTGAGTGGAGTTGGAAGCTTCTATTATAATAGAGGAGGTTGGCCAAACACACCTGATAGTGGATCTATTTTAGTCGGTGCTCTTCAAGATCGAGCGGACTTTAGAAGATCTACTTATACAAACTTCGGTCCATCTATCGATGTGTTTTCCCCTGGGGATAATATTTTGTCTTCATATAGCAGTGCTGGATTCCCTGATACCAAGCAAACAAATGGATCTGGAAATTATTACTATCCAATCAGTGGAACTAGTATGGCATCTCCACAGGTTTGTGGAATCGCTGCTTGTTTAGCAACTGGTAAGAGAAGATTTGAGAACAAAGATGTTCTTGGATTTCTTAACAAGAAAAGCATTGATGGCGATATGACTTTTGATGTCAGTGGTGGATCATATACTGATAATAGTTGTAGGAAAGGAAGTCCAAATCGTTACCTTCATATAGAAAATCCAAGAGAACTTGTCGGATACATCGAAGACGTTAAAGGAGATAGGACGACGGGAATGACATTCCCTAGACGTGCAATTTATTTTGAAGAATCTATTGGTCCAAAGACATTTACAATTGATATCAGTGGTCCAAATGCAAATGAATACATAGTGACTGGTGAAGACAGGAATGGATCATTCACCAGTCAATCTAACTATGCGATAAATGTTAATGCTGGTGATATTATAAACTTTATATTAGCTGCAAATATGGTGTCGCATCCATTGTGGATTAAAACATCTCCAACAACTGGTACTGGTAATGGTGTAACTACAGGAACTATTACACCATCTAATGGACGATTATCAGGAACAATGGCGTGGGATACAAGTGGAGTAGCAGCGGGAACATATTATTACCAGTGTCAATACCATGGTGGGATGTATGGTACGATCATTGTTTCGTGAGGCATAAATAAAGACGAGCAGTAGTATCCATTGGCAAGTTAAATGGCTGATCGTTTTCCGTTAATTGTTAATAGTGTTTCTCAAAAAATTGAGGAACTAATCTCAGGAGATAATTTAGATCTCACTGGGAACAATATTAAAGCAAGTGGTTCCGTAGGATCTAGTGGTCAGTATCTAAAATCTGATGGTTCTGCTGTATTGTGGGACACTCCTGGAGATGTATATCTCACGGCGAATCAGACAATTACAAATAAAACTATTGAGTCTAGTTTTATTTCTGGTGTCACCAATACCTTTGCTGCTATCCCAAACTCTGCTTTGAATAATAGTAGTATTACTGTTAATGGAACAGCGATTTCTCTTGGTGGATCTGTAACCACACCAAATGACAACACAACATATAGTATTTCTGCTCTTGATGGTGGTTCAAATGAAAAGATTATTAGACTAACTTCTGGTGGAAGTGGAGCAGGAGTTACTGATGATGTTTCTATTGCTGTTGTCACATATGGTGGATCTCTCCCTGCTAATCACAAACTAGCTAACCTATACATCAATAGAATTGGTGATCAGATTTCTCTTTCTGCTTCTGCTGAAGATATTGATACAATTACAAGAGTCCGTGCAGATGGTGGTACACTTGTAACTGGTGATGTAACTATTGCTGCTGGAAACTTTACAACAGTAACTCAGTTAGGTAATACGATTACTATTGCTGGTGAGAACGACGATACTATTACTAGAATTACGGAGAATGTATCTGGTGCAGGTAACTTAGTATCTGGTGATATTACTTTTGCTGCTGGAAGTACAAACCTAACGATTGCTCAGGCAGGATCTACCTTTACATTTGATTCTGTTGATACTATTACTAGACTAAGAGCTACAGGTACTAATGGAGGATCGTTGGTATCTGGTGACATTCTTCTTGAACCAGGAACCAATGTTGATCTAGTACAAGTTGGTAGCACAATTACTATTAATTCTTCCTTTGTAAATACAGAGACATTTATTAGAGGAACTGCTTCTGGTACATATGTTTCTGGAAATGTAACTCTTGCTCAGGGTGGAGCAACTACGATTGTCCAAGGAACGGGAGCAAATGCTGGTACGATTACAATTTCTTCTGTAGATAACAACACCACATTTACTCCTCGTGCTAATGGTGGTCTTACAATCTCTGGTACTGCGGATGTTGGCGCTCCTGATGGTACAGAGTTCTCTCTCAAGAACGTAGATAACTTAAGTAACAACAAAGTATTAAAATGGGATACTGGTAACAGACAATTTACCAACAGCATTATCGAAGATGATGGAAGCACTATCACTGTTGGAGGCAACTTAGTTGTTACTGGTGCTACTACTACAATCGAAACACAGACACTGGTAGTAGAAGATCCTATTATTGAATTGCGTAAAGGTAATTCTTTGTCGGGAGCTGATGGTGGTATTCAAGTTAATAGAACAACTAATGCTGCAGGTGTTGTCACAACGTTCTCCCAACTAACATGGAATGAAAATGGTGGATACTGGAGGACATATGATGGTGCTCTGGAGCATCAACTAGTTACTGATGATGAAGTACAAACTTTAACAAACAAAACTTTAACTTCTCCAACACTAACAACTCCAAATATTGGTGTCGCTACTGCTACCACTATTAATGGATTGGATATTTCTCAGGTAGTGGATGGTACGTTAACCATTGGAAACAATAAAACATTTACTTGTAACAACACACTTACCTTCCAAGGATCTGATAACTCTACAGTTTCATTTGGTTCTGGTGGATCTGTTGTTTATACTAGCAATAGAATTGACGCCCTTGCAGTTACATCTTCCAGTCAATTAGCAGGTAAGATTAGTGATGAGACTGGCGGTGGTGGTAAACTAGTATTCAACTTAAACCCCACCATTCAACAGAGTATTGGTACACAAGATACCTCATTCGACCTTTTAGATACATCTGCTGCACTAATTAATTTTGGTGGTGCATGTACCACAATGCACATTGGTTCTGGTAGACCAACTACACCAGCAACTGATCCAAATACAATTAGAATGTTTGATACCATGACCTTGCAGGTCGATGGTAATGCTATTATCAATGATAGTGATACTGGAACTTTAATTGTCAATGGTGCAGCAACATTTACCAATGTTGATATCGAAGTTCAAGGTGTGAGAGTTGGTAGAGGAAACAATGACGTACAAACTAACGTTGCTGTGGGTGAAGATGCACTCGGAACTCTTACTTCTGGTACTCAGAATACTGCAGTAGGACATAATGCTGGTATTAATCTAAAGGCTGGTGCTGTAAATACTTTATACGGAACTAGAGCAGGATTTTCTACCAATGTTGGTAACAATAACGTTGCTGTTGGTAGAGATGCTCTGTATGCAAATGCCGTTGGTGGTAAGAATGTAGCTCTTGGAACTAATGCTGGTTACAATTCTACTGGAGATGGAAACGTTTATATTGGACACTATGCTGGTAACAACTGCACAGGAAATGGAAACGTTGTTATCGGTCCAGCACCAGATGAGAACGGAACAAATGTAACATTTGCTCCACTAATTCCTTCTGGTGACAGACAACTTGTTATCGGTTCTGGTACTGGATACTGGATTCGTGGAGACATTAATTACGATCTAACTTTCCCCAACAATGTTATCGTTGGTGATGATTTGACAGTCAATGGTTCTTTGACAGTCAATGGTCTTGTCACCACCTTGAATACCAATACCCTTGACGTTGATGATAAGAACATCATCATGGGTAGCATTCAGCAGTCGTTGGGTTGGACTGCAACTGTTACTTCTGGAAGCAATCAAGTTATTTCTGTTTCCAACTTCGATAACTTAATTGAGGGTGTTGAAGTAACTATTATCACTGGTGGAATTACCTTCTCTGATCTAACTACTTCTGGTAAAATTGTTTCTATTAATAATAGTCAGGGACTCATTGAATTTGATAAGAATATCATTGGTTCTTCTGGAACTTGTACATTCAATGCCCTTGGTGCTACCAACTCCTCAGCTGACGGCGGTGGAATTATTATCAAGGGTCAAACTGATAAGACGTTTACTTGGACAGAAGGAACAAACGCTTTCACATCTAGTGAGACGATTGACCTTGCTGCTAATAAGTCTTTCAAGATTGCGAACACTCAGATTGCAAATGGTCAGACACAAACCATTGGACCTACCACTGGTAGCTGGAAACTCGGTGCTGGTGTTACACAATTAACTGGATCTATTGCTCCTGATGCTGATGCTACATATGACCTTGGTTCAGCAACATTCCGCTGGGCAAACGTCTACTCTGCTGACCTTCAACTTTCCAACGAAGGTAGTGCTAATGATGTAGATGGAACGTGGGGTCAATACACAATTCAAGAGGGTGAGGAAGACCTGTTCCTAATCAATAGAAGGAATGGTAAGAAGTATAAGTTCATGCTACAGGAGGTTCAGTAATGACAATCTATGCGACATCTGGTGTTGAAACAGCATCAATTACTATCACTGGAGGAGGAAGTATAGGAGTCCCATCTGGTGGTATTATCATGTGGTCTGGTTCTGTTGCTTCTATTCCTGATGGTTGGTTCTTATGCGATGGATCTAACGGAACACCAGATCTGAGAAATAGATTTATTGTTGGTGCTGGTAATGGATATGCAGTGGCAGCAACTGGTGGTTCAGCTGATGCCATTGTTGTTAGTCATAGTCACACAGCATCTTCTACTTCCACTGTTTCTGATCCTGGTCATTCCCACAGTGGATCTACAAATACTGTAGGAAACCACAGTCACTCATATTCGTCTAACCAGGGAACTGGCGGTGGTCAAGGGGGTGGTGGAGCAGATACTGGATCTTCAGGTAAGACAACTGGAGGTGGTGGATCTCACAACCACACTGTAACTATTAATTCAAATACCACTGGAATTACAGTTTCAACTTCAACTTCAGTCAGCAACACTGGTTCATCAGGAACTAATGCAAACTTACCACCATATTATGCTCTCGCATATATCATGAAGAGTTAATAAGAGGAAAATTAAATGACAATCTACGCATCATCTGGTGTTGAAACAGCATCAATCACTCTAACTGGAGGGGGAACGTTGGGTGTTCCTAGCGGTGTCATTGTGATGTGGTCTGGAAGTATTGCAACCATTCCAGATGATTGGGCACTGTGTAATGGTTCAAATGGAACTCCAGACTTATCAAATAGATTTATTGTAGCTGCTAGTGATGATACTGGAACTGGAGTAACATTTAGTGCTACTCTTGGTACTGCAACTGGTCTCTATGCACCAGGAAATACTGGTGGTGAAGTTGCTCACCAGTTGACTGTTGCTGAGATGCCTGCACACACTCACTCAGAATTGTATAATACTGCGTCTAGCGGTCAAGACCAAGCGGGTTCTGGATCTGGTGATAATGACAACACTAGTGGCAGAAACACTGGATCTACTGGTGGCAGTCAATATCACGAAAACAGACCACCATACTATGCCCTTGCATTTATCATGAAGCTTTGATAAATAGAAGAGCCTAATTATGGCTCATCATGGCAGAAGAAATTAAAGAATCTCCTAAAGAGGAAGAGAAAAAGAAAGGTCCCTTCTCTAAACTAAGGGATGCTGCTGCTGATCATGAAGGTCAGTTAGAAGCGATCAGCACAATGGTTAGACTTGGTATTCTTATCTGGTCTGGTGGTATTCTAACTCTTGCCTACATCAAACTACCTCCTGCTCTCGGTATTCCTGAGCAGAAACTTGATCCTACTTTTATCGCATCCGTCTTCACTGGGGTCTTAGCTACCTTCGGTGTTCAGACTGCGAAGAAGTCTGGTGATGGAACAATGAAGATGGGTGGTGCTGGTGGCGGTGTCACCAAGGCAGATCTAGAGAAACTGATTGCCGCAGCAGCACAGACAGCACCTGCTCAAACGATTCGTATTGAACAAGCCCCAATTCAAATTGCCACCGCACCTAAGAAGGATGGTGAGCCACCTGTAATGCCTACTATCTAAAACCATGCAAAAACTTATCAACCTTCTTGCTCTTGCTTCCTTTGGTGTATCTGCTGCTATTGTTGGTGGCGGTGCTTATGTGTATCTAAATAAAGATGCTTTGATCGAACAGGCAAAAGAAGCAGCAACTAAAGCAGCAACCGAAGCAGTTGCTGGTGCTCTCCCTGGTATGCTTGAAAAGGCAATGCCTAAGATGCCAGAAGTAACTGGTGGTGCTATTCCCCAAGGTGGTGCGTCCCTTCCTAAGACGACAGGACCCGCTCTCCCCTTCTAACCATGACTAACAAAACGCCAACAAAGAACTCATCACCAATCAAAGTTGTTTTGCTGGTGCTGGGTGCGGTTGTAGGTGTTTCTCACATCGGTCTACTTGGATATGTCATACATCAACCACGTAGACATGATGTTCCTGTAATCAATATTCCCAGGGGTGATTACTCATCCTACAGGATCAAGGCAGGAAGAGATGGTTATGAGATTGAATACAAAGCAAATGATCCTGCCATCCTACGCTCAGAAAAATCCTTACAGTTAGATAAGGATAAGCGTGGATGGTTTGGACCTACCACTGAGAAGCGTAGGGAGTATCGCATTGACGAATACACCATGGACGGCACAAGAAACATAGGAGGTGCCGTTGACGGCGAGGGAAAGTCTGCAAGAGACATAGAGTGCATCGTGGCGGACGCTGGAGCACGGTCACAAGGTGCGATGGCAGGTAGTGCTATTGCTGCAGGCGTCGCTGTTCCTGCCCTTTCTAGCATCCCCTACGTGGGTTGGTTAGCAGGTGGTTGGGCACTGCTCCTAGGACAGAAAGCAGGATCTGAGATTGGATCTGAAGTTGGAAAAGTATTTAATGATTGCTAATGGAAATCCGTAATATCACTTCTCCCAACATCAACGTTCGGGAGATTGACATTCCACAGGTCATAACTGCAAACGAATATTACACATCAACTCCACTAGCACCACCTGTAGTGGTAAATATTGGTGTGCCTATCGTTGATGTGCCTGGTTGTGTCGAAGCCCACGAAGCGAAAAACAAATCTAAAACTGTCGGAAGTGATGACGACAGAGGACTGGTTACGTATTGTGACGCTGGCGTTCCCAGTTATAATCCTATTAATTTTGAACCTGAACAGATAATTCCTACAAGACCTTCAGGGGTAGATACAAGACAACCTAAAGCTCCCGCTGCTCCTGAGTTGCCGATACCTAAACCTCCCGCTCCTACTGCCAAGGCAGATTGTCCCACACCAGCACAGCAGGCAAAAGAACCTGTCGGCACATATATTGAGGGGTTTAGAAAGAAAGTCACTGACTATCAGTTAGTTGGTAATCAGTGTATTCAGATTACAGAACCAGTGCCTCTACAAGAGCAGATTGTTGCTGGTCTTCCTGCTGCTGGGACAGTTGTAACTACCTCAAGTATTGCTGTAGTGGCAACAGCATCAGCACTTATGGCAAAACCGCTGGCAGATATCCTACTAAAGGTTATCAAACCAACGATTAAAAAAGTTATGAAAAAGATTGCTGCTATCAGGGGGAAGTCTGTTCCTGTTTTGTCTGTAAGGGACCGCCAAGATCTTCAGCGCGAGAGGACACAGGCAATTCGGGCTTTGCGTTCTGTCTTGAAACCGAAGGGATAGAATGGACGTGTGGATGATCGTGTCCTGGAGGATTATTCACAACCACATCAGCACAGACTTTATAATAAGGTGAGCGTGGGTGGAACATGATACCCTGCTTCATCAATTCACCACAATTTTTCAGTCTAGCGATCTCAAAATCCAATCTCTTGTTAGCAGTTGTCTGTTGCATCAAAGCGATGTTAGCAGCAGCTGCTTCTTTACATTGGTCCTGTAGTTTCTGGTCTAATGGTTTGCTCCATGTCATAGAGAAACCAACGCCTAGGTTGTAGTTATCTTTTTGTCCAGTTCTTACAGGAACAGTGTAGAGAACAGAACCAGGATTGTCAGGTGCTCCGTCCTCATCCATGTCTCTCATATCATAGACAGGATCATAGTAGTAATCCTCATAAGGTCTGGTAGCAGAAGCACTACCAGTGACATATGGTGTGATATTTAGAGTTGGTCCCTGGCATTGTATACCTCCGCCATATGTATTTGTGATATAGGGACCTTGTAAAACTTGGATCGCTTGATTAGTAACAGAGCCTGAAGAATTAGCAACGGGAGCAGCTGTAGCACTAACACCCCCGACTTCAGCATATGCTTGAATTGGGAAAGCAAGATTGATACCTACTGTGAGAAGATAGAGGTAGTGTCTGTTATGCTTGTGACTTCTGTGGTTCTTTGAATGATTGTTTGATTGCTTAAACCAGGACCTTGGTAAGATTCTGTGAACTGAAATGCTCCGCCTGGTGTCGTCTGTGTGAAGTTTGGTCTGCTTGTTATTCCTGTCCATGATGATGTCACGCCATCTATAGTTACATTGTTAGCACCTGTGCCTGGTTGTAAAGAACCTGATGCTGTAATTCCACTCCCTGTCACAGAGTATTGATACCCTGTGTTATAGTCCATCGAGTTGATAGTCTCTGTAATTTTTTGTGTCGTCTCAGTGTGGCTAGTCATTGATCCCTGTGTGAAGTTAGGGACTACTGGGACCGCCATAGCAGGAGATCCCAGTAAGAATGCCACGAAAAGTAATCTCTTCATGG
>Ga0208162_1001762_pt1 | contig 11018 bp, 10 predicted proteins | sample CB_VirMetaG_4_FD_184539 | JGI IMG/M metagenome (GOLD analysis project Ga0208162, IMG submission 184539) | Freshwater to marine saline gradient viral communities from Chesapeake Bay - CB_1508_1M Viral MetaG (SPAdes) (version 4) | ecosystem: Environmental > Aquatic > Marine > Coastal | place: USA... | reverse complement strand
GGGGATTAGCAATCCCCTGCAATAAGCCTCTCTGCCACACTTCCATAGGTGCTCGTTAAGAGAATTGAACTCTTCTGAGGCGCTTTATGAGAACGCTGCCTTCACCAGATGGCTAAACGAGCGTTTTGGGCGAGGGTATCCACCGACGTTTATCGACTTAACATCTGTAAAGAAGTCAGTATCGAACATTCTACGATGTGGCGTACGGGACCCTTCGTTTAATACAACGTTCCTTGTTGTACCCTATAGGAGTACTGGGAGTTGAACCCAGACTACCCCGTTATAAGCAGGGCGCTCTAACCATTAAGCTATACTCCCACAAGAAGTTTTTTCTTTAATGCTTGGCGTCGTGCCTTTGCCTGACGTAATGCCTGAGGTTTCAGACTACGCTTTTGTTCTTTTTTGCTGTGATGTTGCCAATTGGGAAGCGTAGTCATTGGTTTGCCTCAGTACCTAGTAATTATAGCATACTATGTAGGTCTTGTGGGAGGTGTGGACAGTTTTGTAATTGACTGATTCTTCATATATGATTTAAGCTCAGGTGTCTCATTCCATTCCCAAATTTCTTCATGTCCTCTACTATCAATTTTCTTATAAGTCTTTAAAGCCATAATGTCTTTTCCTCTGAACAAAGTTATTCTACTGATTTTATGAGGTTGTGTCAAGCCCTCAATTATTCATACTCAATAATGATTCTTTTTTTTACTTCTCCCCTACTATTTACCACAGTTTGATAAGTAACTGAACCATCAAGATCATGTGCAATCCTCTCAATACGCCATCTTGGCAAACTCTTCTCTTTTTTCTCTTCTTTAATCACGTTGCCTCCAATCATCACTACGATTTTGTTTAAACCAATCAACGATTTCATCCGCACTAGAAAACCCTGTGCGGTGATTTGAAGGGTCTGGGTCACCTAAACCCATCTTATTCATGAAATCGTCCATACTGCCCTCCTGGATGTCATTAGCAGCGTGTCTGCGTGCCTTATTCAACCAGTCTCTAGCAGTCGTGTATCTTTGAGCAAGCTTGTCTGCCCAGATCATGTCCTCTAGTTTTACTTCCTTCTTATTAGCAATACGCTTACAGATAAATTCAAGTCTCAAGCGGTATTGTGTCGATAACATAATCGTCCCATCACACCTGTATTATTTAGAGGCATAAAAAAAGAGGGTCTTGCGACCCTCTTGAAAATTTATTCTGTTAAATCAGAAAGCGTATTTTACACCTGCTTTAGTTCCATAACCATTTTCATCACCAGTAATGAATGAAACTTCACCATAGAGTGAAAGTTTCTCGGTAACGCCAACACTAAGACCGCCTTTACCAGCAAACTCAGTTTCGGTATCAACGCCATCAATAGCAACCAGGGCAGGACCACCCTGAATGTACCAACCAGCAGATTCGCCAAGAGCACCTTCGTAACCAACGTCAAAGTTAGTTACGGTTCCTTGATAGTCAGAACCAACAAAACCAGAATTGGCTTCTACATTGACGTAAGGACCTGCAAGAGCAGCACCAGCGGACATGGAAAGAGCAGCAGTTGCTGCGAATACAGATTTGATCATTTGAAATACCTCGTTAGTTTACTTGTGGAGTGATTACCCACAGATGAAGGACCGACTTGTATCGGTCGCTGTTTTTAGTATAGCACATGAAGCAGAGCGCGTCAAGTGGGATAGTGCAAGTAGTTGTGGCACTACTCCCCAGATTGCTATACATATAATTTAGCAGACAAACGTGCCAAAAACGAAAGGGTGTGTGCCAGTTTTAAATGTGTACATTAATTAGTTAAGGAAAATTAAAGCACCTTTAATAGAAACGTTGCCAACACCAGTAATATTTACAGCAGCACCAGAAGTAATATTTACAGAAGTACTTCCTATAGCATTAAATATTCCTGAAACAGCGTTAACACTCATGTTTCCGATAGTAGCCGTTGTTGCATATGTATTTGATCTATCTTTAATAAGAGGTATTGAAACTGGACTTCCTGCAACAATTGTTTGAGAAACACCACCAACCCATTGTTTATAGTCTCCTAATACTTTCCAATTTATGTGTCCTGGTGATATAATGTTCTGAGATGATCTAGGATCAAATTGAACAGATGTTTGCTCACCTGCACCAAAAACCATTTTTTGTCCAGTAATAACTTCTTTATCGTTATTAGCAACTTTTTCTATGCTACTAGCATACATTTGAATGGCGCCACCACCATTTGATCCTGCTTGTATTTTTACTTCCGATTTACCAACAAGAATTAACTCTTCTTCTGCTGTAATAATTATTTTCTGTGCCTTTATATGCCTTTCACTACCATATGCTTGTTCAACGACATCGCCATAAGCTATTACATTCAATGCTTCTTCGCTATCATCTCCACAATTATATTCTATGTCTGTTCTGTGTTCATGTTTTTGTTGTTGACCATGGGTATGAATACACAACTTACCACTAGCAGGTCCTTTTTCTACATTTTTTTCACCAGTAACAATTATTACAGCACCGCTTGATTGCAAAGATAAAAATGCTGCACTATCTGCAGGTCCGTCAATTCTTAATGCAGCAGTAGTACCATCTGGATATAGTCTTTCATAAATCTCAGATCTTGTTAATACTCCTTTATAAGCAGTACAAAATCTTGGTCCATTTTGTAGACTTTGAGTTTCATCTGGTGTAGTTTGTTTGAATATATTTGTTGGATATTCTTTTGCAGGAATTTGTGGCATTATGGGCAATCAACGTAACGACCTGTACCAATTTTAGTAGACTCATTATTAACAAGTCCTTCTGTATCTAGACATACTAGCGAAGGTAATAATTTTGCTCCATATCCACCTCCACCAATAATTTCTATGTTAGGAAATTCTGGGAATGTTTTTGTTCTGTCTAAAATTCTTGCTCCAATAACAAATCCATCATCATTAATTATTGCTTCTGCAACATTAAGTTCGCCATTAATGTAAATATCTGGTTTTGAGGTATAACCAATACCAGGTCTTATCACAGTAAAGGTATCAATAATACAACGAACACCTACATCACTTGCAAGATTTAATTTATAACCATATCCAGGAGACTTAATGCGAACTTCAGTAATAAATCCATTTTCATCCAATAGAGGAGTAGCTACAGCACCAATACCCTCACCACCAATAAAGATATATGGAGGTTCTTCCCATGGATCTCCTGGATTTGCTACTGGTATTGATATAATTCCACCATTAGAATCTGTAATAATTTGATTTGGGTTAATATCAGGATTACTTGGATCTGGAGAAGTGCCAAACTCTGGATCTCTAAAAGATTCGTATGAATTTTCTACGGTTTCTCCTTCACTCTCATCAAAATTAGATATGTCGTTAGGATTTGTATCATTATCTGAAACAATTAAAACATCAACTAATGCGCCAGTGTTATTGATTGTAAATCTTAATATTTCTTCTTCTTCAACTACATTATCTTCTTCTAGACCAATTGTAACTTTTGCGGTATTATTGTTGATGACAAAATTACCAGTTAATTTTCCACCAATTATGTCTTCAGATGTTATTTCATTACCAGACAGGGTGTAATACAAAATAGTTCCATTCTCAACATTTTTTGTATTAATTGTGTAAATTATAAATTCTCCCTCTTTATAAGAAGATTTGTTTGCTGTTACTGTATATCTTGGTAAAGTATCTATTATTTCAATATCAGTTGGAACATCTGTTTGAACATCTGTTTCTCCCTCGGGGAATGTTTCGGAAATGCCAATTTCTGGATTTGTGTTTTTTACAATGTATGGACTGCCAATTTCTTTAATATTTCTTTCTGTAATCGTACATTTTCCTACATTTTTTGTAAAATTAGTACCAATTCCGCTTTGCTGCCCTGGAGAATTTCTTAGGATTCTTATATAAAAATCTTCATCACCTTCTCTTTCTTCTGAAAATAAAGTATTGATAGTGATAGTTTTTGATGTTTCATTTGGAGCAAATCCTAAAATTCCTTCCTCAGGAAGATAATCTTCTCCAGAAGTTGCAGACCCTTTTTTTAAAGTTTTGAAAGAAACAGAAGAAGATGATTCTACATATCCAGATCTAGTTACAGTAAATACTGCCTGGTTTCCTTCTTCAACTCTAATATCATCTATAGTGTAGATAATTTTTCTTTTTCTTGCAATATCTCCTTTAGGTCCATCTAACTTTGGCACACCACCGACAAATCCAATTGTAGTAATTTTTAACGAATTTCCAGTATAAGCATCTTCACAAACATATTGAGTATAATCTGCACCTGTTGCTGGAAATAAATTATCAATACTTGATAATAAATTATCTAAGAAATCTTTACCATCATCTTCTTTTTTCTTTTCACCATCAGTACAAACTGTTTTATATTCTGCACAAATATTATTTGGACCAGAACAAGAAATTCCTAGTAGATTAAGTGCAAAGTTAATTGCCCCTCCAATAATATTAAGAGGTAATGCAATTGCCCCAAGAATGTCTTGAATAGGTCCAAGAACTTTTCTTAATATTTGTTCCATCAAAGAATTCATCTTTGATAAAATTCCATTTACCAACGTGTCTATTTGACAAGCAGCTGCACGATATATTTGATTGATGTAACTCATCAATACATTAGTCAACCATTCTGCAAGGCGATCACCAAGATCTGCCATTTGACATCCTAAATCTTTCAGAATTTTATTAAACCACTCTGTTACAGGAGTCAATGAATTTCCTTCTTCTGAAGGATAAATTAATGCATTGATAAGATCTTTAACTGCATTTGTAAGTTTCTCAATAACAAATCCTTTAACTTTCGCTACAAAGTGGCGAACAACAAACATAAATTTGTTAACATATTTTCTCGCAATATTAATGCCACTATTGATAGTTCCAGTAATTGGACTTACTAAGTATGTTCCAATATTTCCACCGTTATTTTGAACTTCTGCTAAAAATTCTCCTAATAGAATAGTAGTTTTTGATTTAATGTCTTGATTATCACATCTATCTGCTACTGTTTGACACCATTTTTCATCTTTTTGCCCTTTTACTTTTCTAAAAGGCAAAGGAACTTTTAAACTACCATCTTCATTAGTTGCACCATCTGATAATCCACCAGTGCTTTTATTAGTTTGATCAGACTCATTTCCTTTTGGATTCTCAGGAGCTGGTTGTCCATCAGTTGCTGGATTTACATTAGATGGTATTGCAGTAGTAAAGTTTTTATTTTCAGGTCTCTCATTATTTACTACAGTAGTTGCTCCTGGAGTTTGACCTATAGAACCCATAATAATGGGCTTTTGTTTATCACTATCTAAGTAAAAACCTACTACCCAACAACCTTTTCTCAATTGAGGATTTGCTCCACCAACGTTTCCTGGCATGAAAGGAACGTTTACAGGCATCATTACATTTGCCCATGGCAAATCTTTTGTGGGCAATATCTGTCCGCTTTCTGGATGATCTCCTACAATACGAACTTTATAGCGATAACCACCTTTGTTATTTTTTTCATCAGAGGCGGTTCCTTCAACTTGCCCTACCCACCAATTGAATCCATCATTACCGACTCTTTGGGTTGGTATTAACTGAGATAATAACTGATCCATATCAATTAATCATCGTAAACTTTACACTCTGATGCTGATGGATTAGCGTCACAAAAAAGTTCTAATGGAGTAGGATCATGATGATCTCCTGCTTCAATTTCTTTTTTATGATGTTCTGCATATTCTTCTAAATCATGCAATTCACCTTCAATATGACGACGACGTTGTGGGGAAATATTTGGATTTTGAAGCTCTTCTTTGTCTGCTTCAATATGTTTTTCTATACTGTCCATTTTAGTTACCTCCGTATACATTATTTAGTGCCATGATTTGATGCTCTATCCTTGAGACCATAAGAGTCTCGCAGAAGTCTGAGAGTTGTTAGAAACTTACCAGATGATCCACTTAATTGATCATATGAATGTGTTACCTCTCCAATTAAATATACACCACTACTTTCGGTATCATATGGTTCTTCTCTTCCATCTTTTGTTGGAACTTTATTAACCAATCTGATATCAATCTTATCACCAGCACAAATATCTGGATTGCCAGGAATCACAACTGTACAAGTTTGATTTTTGAGTAGTTCGTATCTTGCGATAGATTGAGTAGCATAGTATTTTTGCCAATCAGCAAACTTTGATGGTGAAGTAGATCCATCTTTTTCATCTGGAGATGCTGGACCTGGCCCATTATACCATGTTTCATGATCTAGTAGTATAGACATAATCCTTGTGGGATATTCACTCATTTCTATTTCGTTTGCTGGAACTAACGTTAGACCTTCCTGACCACCCAGATGTGCCATATTGTCATAACTATCCTTGATCTTATAGACGTATTCTTCATATTGACCAGTTGAGTGATTGAAGAACACAACCAAAGAAGAATATTTTCCTTTTCTTAGAGATTGTAAAAGATCAACTTCAGATCCAAAATAAGATTCATAGATACGAAGACGTGTATCACTACCATCATCGTCTTGTGATCCTAGAGCTTCATAATATGGACCCCAGGACTTTGATTGGAGACTTTTTGGTCTTTGTTTACTATCATCATCGGCACATAGAGAATCAACAGCAAAAAAATTATAACCCCTTTTTGATTCCCAAAACAAAAATCCACCGCTACCATTTATACTTTGATATGACTCTCCCTGATACTTTTTAATTTTATTCTTATCTTTTTTATATTTCTCAGACGTATATTCTGTGTTAGTAGAAACACTGTTTCTAGTAACAGACTTCATAATACTAAAAGGAGTCTTTCTATTTGGTATAAATTTTACCTCAAACTTCGAAGGTTCTGTGCTAATTTCTTTACCTGTCTTGATATTGTTTTGTAGTAAGTCTTTGAGAATATTCTCTGGATTACCAGATAATGGTTTTGTTACTCTAGTAGTTTCATTTATAATTGCCTCAAGAGAAATCAAACCCAAAGTATATGTTTGCTGTTTCTGTCTAGCAAAACGATTTGATATTGTCCAAACATATAAAGTATAATCTACTGGTTCTTTAGAAAAACTGCTAATAATAGAGATTTCTACTTTTTCTCCACCTTGAATTGGCAGTGTCTGTAACAAAGCAACTCCATCAACAATGTCCATCTTCGCAGATAAGAATGGAACATCAACACATTCACCATACTCAAATGAAGTTATGATGTTTCCAATCTCATACGGATCTTTACCATTATTGGGAGTGAGTTTTACACTTTTAAGTCTAAAATCTGTTGGTGATGTAAACTTTTCCATAATTATACTTCTAAGATTGAATTATAGATTCCACTTGGAGTCCAACCTCTAGGAGATGAAGATGCCTGTCCTATAGCAGCTAATATAGCAGCACTAGAATCTCCACCACTAGATTGTGGTTGTTGTGTTGGGACATTTAGGAAAGCAAGTTGAGTTTTCGCAGCACGATCAGCAGCGTCAATAGTGGCAGATGCTTTTAAAACACCATTACCAGTATCAGCATTAGCAGATGCCCATGGATCAGATCTTGTATCATATGGATCTAAACCAAGACCTTCATTGAATTTGTTTAATGTATTTTCATTCTTTTCTCTTTGTTTTAAAAACAACTCATAAAATTGTTTATAATCAATTGGTTGCCCAGAAGCGTTGAAATATTTGTTGAACCAATCACCAAATAATGGTCTATCTTTTACAATAGATCCAACACCAGGAATAGATAGTTTTTCTCCTTTCGATTTTCCGTCACGTTTCCTAAATGCGGCAACATTTTGAGACTGATCTCTAAATTTTGCCATAGTTTTCAATAAAGCAGATCTATCTCTAAGAACTCCTTCCGCCACCATTCCAGATGGTCTTCCTGATGATAGTGGTTCCAAAGAAAGTCCAGGTGATAATGGAATAACTTGCTCTGGAGTTATTCCACTTGGAGTTTCTGCTGCCCTTTGATTTGGACCTTCTAGATTCTCTTGTGCGGCAAGATGACTAATAGCATCTACTTTTTTATTGTCTGCTTTAATTCTTTCTAGGTGTAAATGGGTATAATCATGTGTTACACCACTGCTATCTGTATATGGATAATATACTACATCAGCAATATGCTCACCTGCTTTTACTGTATCTCCCGTTTTTACAGTTGGTGTAACATGTCCATAAACATACCGAGTCTTATCGGCATGTTCAACAATTACTGCTCCACCATAGTCACCATAATTATTTGGATATGCGTCAATTACTTTTCCATCTTCAATTGCCATGACATTTGCTCCTACGTCAGTGCCAATATCAACACCTTCATGTTTATAACCTGTTCTTTGTTCAGCAAAATTTGTTGTAGTGCCAGAGTTTCCTGCCGTCAGAGTAGCTGGTCTGCCACCAGCAGGTGTTGGTAAAAACTTTTCTATCAATGGATTGACACTTGTCGTAGTTCCTGTAAAAGCAGTTCCAGAAAGTCCTCTACTTCTTCTATTTAAAAATCCTTCGTTTGGACTTCTTCCGTATGGATTGGCGTCGTTGCTTCTATTACCAAATAACCATCTTGCTAATTGACCACCAAGTTTCTTGATCCAATCAGTAAGTTTTTTCCATCCTTTTGTCCACCCATCTTCTTTTTCATAATAATGCTTCAGACCTTCTGCCTGAAGAATGCCATATCTCTTACGATTTCGATAAAGAACGTCTAATCTTGCCTGTTCTTCTTGTTCAAATACTTTCTTATTGAGTGGTTTAACTAATTCATCTTGTCCTCTTCCACCCTCTCCAACTCGTACGAGAACACCATCTTTAGATCCTGTAATTCTAGCACCACCAGCAAGTTGAGGAACATTTTCTTTGTTCTCTCCACCACCACCGCCAGCAATAGCATCATAAATTGCTCCACCAGCAAAATCACCAAGAATACCACCAGCAATAGTTCCAACACCAGGAACAGGAATTAATGATCCTAGTCCAGCACCCAAAGTAGCACCAACTGCTTTTGCTGCTGCTCTACCTACGGGTTCTCCTAGAGCAAGACTTACAGCAAAATCAATCAGACCACCAAAAATAGGAATTCTCTTGAAGATTGGACGCAAGAGTGGCATTAAACCGCCCCTACCAAACATTCTCGTAGCATTTCTAGCAAGGAAGTTTCCTCCCATCCTATTGACCATACTACCTTTGTTTGTTCCAAGTGCTTTACCAACACCACCAGCTGCAGCGCGGAATCCACCACCACCACCAGTACCAGGACCATCCATACGCATTCCAAAGAAATCACTCAAGCGACTTACAAGTCCACCTATAAATCCACCGCCTTTTCCACCTTGTCCATAATCTTTGTCTGCTGTAAGATTACCAGAAAAATCATCTTCTGTAAATTGACTCTTTTCACTTGCCGCGAGCATTCGTGACATCATTTGTTGCTGTTCTTGAGCAGCCTGGAGTTGTAACATCTCCTGACGCTGAGCAATCTGAGCCTGTAGTTGACCTAAAGACTTGATTCCTTGAACTACTTGAACATTTACCTGCTGAACACTATCAACTGCTTGAATAGTAGAGTTATTAGATGAGACAATGATTTGTCCAATCTGATTTAGAATGCCAGCAAGATCTTTTACTTCTGTTGCTGTAACATCAATAACATCATTAGTATTTTGCTTGGTTTGTCTGAATTGCGATTTAACTAACGGACCACTTATAACATCTGGATTTATCGCTAGTCCAGATCCTCCACCTCCAGGAGATACAATACTCGCTATGCTATTTGATACATTATAATCAAATCCACCCCTAAAACGAGATACCTGAGTTCCAGAAGGATCTCTGCCAGGACCAGGATCTGTCTCAAATCTACCTCTAGTTCTAGCAATTCTATCACCACCAAAACTAGACCCTAATGCTCTCTTAAAAAAATATCCTCTACCAATTCCTGCTTCTTCTAGAGACGTTCCACCCATTTCTGCTTGCTTGGAAGCATAGGCACGCTCACGCGCTGCCATGTTAGATGCTTTGCCTATTCTACTACCAATAGCACCAGCAATGGCACCTAAGTAGTTCCTATCTCTTCTAATATCTGTTGATGTTAGGTATCCGTGTGCCATTAGCGTTGCTTAGCTGCTGCTTCCTGTTGTTGTTTGACTTGTTCCAGATGTTGCATTAATAGAGAGACATATACTTGTCTCTCAAATGGCATCATGTTTTCAATTTCACTCAAGCTATATTTATGGTGATGCATCAAAGCAAAGTTGGTTTTATAGTACCCTTCCAAAGTATTATGGAAGAGTGCTATTCGAAAAAATTGGCAAGACCAGAAATAACGATGTCATTCTCAACCCCAGTTTTTGGATTTTTGATTTTAATGATATGTTCTAGTTTTGGAGCAGTTTCAAAGAATTTTTGAATTTCTTCAAATTGTTTATTTGTCAAACCTTCTAAAAATTCAACAAATTCTTTTTTTGAAGTTGTTGAACTGTCATATACGTCTTCTTTGTCAAAAATCTGATCAATACAACCAGCAATAATTTCAATTACACCATCCGCATTTGGAGCAGCACCAATAATCGAAGATTTAACAAAATCATCAAATGCTGGATATTTCATCATAATACCCATTTCTTCAGATAGCATAACTTTGTTGCTATGACCTTCTGGTTTCTGAACTTGAACTTCTGTCAAATTCAAATTATACTTAACTCGCGTTTCCCCGTCATCTTGACAAGTAATATTCATTTCAACAATTTCGCCAACTGACGCAGCACGAATATTGAGAAAAATATACTCTAAATCAAAAATTGCCAAATCTTCGAGTTTTACCCGAGATTGAATACAACCTTTTAATAGAGTTTTTACAGCATCTTCAATCTGTTTATCGTCTTGAGAATCCATTGCCAATAAAAGAAGTTTTTCTTCTTTTACAACAAATGGACGATATTTGATTTTTTTGCCATTAGATGGAATTTCCAACTCATAGGTTGGAAGCACAACTTGTGGTAATGCCATTATGTTTAGACC
>Ga0208162_1001761_pt1 | contig 11024 bp, 10 predicted proteins | sample CB_VirMetaG_4_FD_184539 | JGI IMG/M metagenome (GOLD analysis project Ga0208162, IMG submission 184539) | Freshwater to marine saline gradient viral communities from Chesapeake Bay - CB_1508_1M Viral MetaG (SPAdes) (version 4) | ecosystem: Environmental > Aquatic > Marine > Coastal | place: USA... | reverse complement strand
AAGAATTAAAGAAAGTCAGAGGAGATTTACAAACTGCTCAACGTGAAGAAGTTCACGCTAAGAAACGACTTGAAGTAGAAAAATTCAGTGGAGAGTTAGATAAAGTATCTAACAGAGCTGATATGGCAACCACGCTTTATAAAGCAAGGTTGAACGATGCAAAACAACAGTTGATGAACTCCAATGTATCACCAGAAGATGTTCAAGAATTAGATATTTTTGAACCAATGGGTGAAGAAATGGAGAGTTAACGAGGAGATAAAATGGAAGAAAACACAATGGAAAGAGTAGATGAGCAAGTGACTGGAGAAATGACGACTGAATCAACAGTTACTTCAGATGACATCTTTGGTGAAATATTTGGATTAGCACAAGAACAGGTTGCTCCTGTAAGCCAAGAAGTAACTCAAGGTGAACCAACTGAGACTCAGACTAACTCTGAACCAAAGAACGACCCTAGCCAATTTCAATATTGGCAAAGTCAAGCCGATAAGAGACAAGCAGAAGTAGATATGTTGAAATCACAGATGACAGAATTAATGTCTAAAGTAAATCAACCTACTCAAGCTGCTCCAGCAGAAAAGGAAACAGTTTTAGAAAGACCTGTTAAACCTTCTAAGCCAGCTGACTTCGACCGTTCTGAAGCTTTGACTGACCCTGATAGTGCATCAGCACAGTACTTAGCAAAGCATGAAGCTTATTTGGAAGCTATGTCTGATTACGTAGCAAATTCAAATGATAAAGTCATGCAAACGATGACAAGACAACAGCAAGAACAAGAAGCTATTGCTAGAGACCAGAAAGTTATAAGAGACTTGCAGTCTAAGTATGGATATACTCCAGAACAAGCAAATGACTTTATTGCTCAAATGTCATCACCAGAATCATTATCGTTAGATAATTTGGTGCAACTTCACCAATTGAGAACGAACGTAGGTTCACAACAGGTTACACAGATAACCCCAGAAGCTCAACAGAAAGCTGCAGTAATGACTCAACGTAATGAAAAGCTAAGTATACCAAAACCTATCGGAGTACAGCCAGGAGCTAGTGACCAGTCGCCAACTAAAAATGTAGAAGACAGAATGATGGACGCTATGATTGGTAACTTCAACAAGCGTAACATCTTCTAAATTAAGGAGAAGGCAAAATGGCACAAGATGCAAATGGAATATTCACAGCTAACGTTGGTGTAACACCACAGGGTGTTTCTATCAACGATAGTAGACGAATATTTAACTTCGGTGAGAGAGTCGCCGAATTAAACCCAGCTGCTTCACCTTTCTTCGCATATTTATCAAAAGTTGCTAAGAAACCTACAGATGACCCTGTATTCAAGTTCTTAGAAAAAAGACATCAATGGCAAAGAAGAAACTTCTTGATTGATGGTGCTATCACTTTAACAGCTGATGCATCACCAACACAAGCTGAGTTTAATTTAGCGAAAGCTTCTCATAAAATTGATGTTAACTATGATGTGTATGGAAGAAAAGTAACAGGCGGCGAATACAAAGCAGAGTTTTTAACAGTTGGACAAATGGTTGCAATTAAAGGTGAAGCTACAATTAGTTCTACAGCTTCAGACGTAGTTGTATATTATCGTGTTACTGATTTAACTCAGAACTCAGCAGACACTTCAATTTCTGCAGAATTTGTTAAAGCAATTAAACTAGGTGTTGAAAATGGACTTATTGATGTTACAACTTTAAGTTCAGGTGACACTATTGTTTTAGCAGATAACAATGAAGGACAAGTAATTGGTTCAGCATGGGCAGAAGGAGACACAGCTCCAAATGGTTGGAGAGATGAGTTCTACTCAAGAGAAGGATACTGTCAAATCTTTAAGACTGCAGTACCTCTTTTCTCTGGTACTTCTTTAGCTACACGTTATCGTGGAGACGCTAATGAATACATGAGAGTATATCAAGAGAAACTTATGGAACATAAGATGGACATTGAAAATGCTCTATTATTCGGTTATGGTGAAGTAGATGAATCATCAACTTCACAAACTCGTAAAACATGGGGTATCTTACCTTACACTGAAGTATACGGAAGAGTAAAAACTTTCACATATGCTTCATCAGGTTATGATGACTTCGTGGATGCTATGTCAGATATTTTTGACCCAGAATCTGCAGCAGGTGGCAACAAGCTTGTACTTGCTTCACGTTCTATCATGAACTGGCTTAACAAATTAGGTGGAACTTCATTCTTAGGAAACACCATGGCATATCAGTACAATCCTTATCAAGTTAATATTGAAAAAGGTGCGTCACTATTCAATGGTGTTCCTGTAACTAAAGTAGATACCTTATATGGTACTCTTAACTTTGTAATGGAACCACTACTTAGAGGTCCATGGGCTGACCACGCTGTAGCTATTGACTTAAATAACGTAAGTTATAGACCATTAGCTGGTAACGGTGAGTCTAGAGATACTCAGATTATTACTAACATTCAAAACAATGATGTTGACGGAAGAAAAGACATGATTCTTACTGAAGCAGGTCTTGAAATTCAACTACCTGAAACTCACGCTGTATTGAAGTTTAGCTAATAGTTGAACATAAGGGGGAGTTGAAATATACTCCCCCAAAGAATTTTAAATTAAAGGAAGGTAAATGAGTTTTCAAACAGACATAGAAGCAATAACAGGAAGTATTAGTTCTTATACTACAGAAGCTACTGGTTATTTAGTAGATGGTGTTCGATTTATTACAAAGTATGTAATGAATAATCCTTCTATAGAACCAAAGTTAACACAAAGTACTACTTTAAGTAATAGTCCTTCTACACTTACTACAGAAAATGTTTTAAAGATATGTAGTGTTTCAAGAAACGATGGTACTAGAAGTAGAGAGTGCGATGAAATAGATTCAGTAGATAGACATAATTTAAGTGATGCTAATAGTATTTATTATACTAGTAAGTTTGACCCTAAGTATTATATACTTGATGATACATTGAATGTTTATCCTACACCTACAGCTAGTGAAACTGCAAGTGTAGTACATATTACTCCAGATACTTCAGTAACTTATAGTTCAACTGATATATCTCGTTTTCCAAAAGAATTAGAAAGAGGTGTTGTTTTATATGCATCTCAACAAATGTTAAGAAAATTTTTAAATGTTAAAAATACTACTTTAGTTAATTTAAGTAGTGGATTAGATACTATATCACCACCTACTGGAACTAGTTTATTAACTCAAGTTACTTATAGTGGTCCTGGTAATGATGATGTAGGAACAGCACAAGCATCAACTGTAACTAATAGTGAAGCAGTTGCTGCAGCTAGTGAAGTAGATTTAGGTCTAGCACCTTCATATTCTGTTTTAACTAGCTATAATTTAACTGGATTTGACCCTAGTGCTACTGTTGGTTCATTAAGTTTTACTGGTATTTCAGCACCTACTTTAACTGGAATTAATACAGTAAGTTATTCTGGACCAGGAAATGATGATGTTGGTACGATTGGTGAGGTAACAGTTGGATTTAATACTACTGTAACTGCTGCTGCTGCTGCTGGTGTAGGAAGTGCACCTTCATATCAGGCAGCTTCATCTGATGTAGACTATACAACATCAACCATTGGAGTTAATGCATTGCTTACAGGAGAAGATGTAGAATTAGCAAATGTAGCATTAGCTAAAGCTCAACAACAATTACAAGACTATCAAACTGATGTACAAAATAATAGTACAACATTTAATTCTAATGTTGAAAAGTTTAGAGCAGATAATCAATCTGCTTTAGATAAAGTACAACGTGATTTACAAGCTAGTATAGCTAATGCACAAAATGATTTAGCAGAGTTACAAGCTAATGCACAGTTATCTCAAGATAGGCAAGCAAAAAATGCAGCAGAAAAATCTCAAAGATTAGTACAAAATGCAATTAATACTATGCAAGCAATATCTGCAGATAATGAAACTAAGATAACAGAGTTTAATGCAAATCTTAATAAGTACCAAGCTTTGGTAAATAAAACTATAAGTGAGCATCAAGCAAATGTACAAAGAGAAATACAAAAAGCTGAATTACTTAGAACTACTGAATTGTCTAGTTTTAATACTCAGATACAAGACAAGTTAAATGATTTCAATGCAGACAACCAAGTTTATCAAGTTACATTGCAAAAAAAATTAGATAAAGTACAAAGAGATTTACAGGCAAATATTGCAGATGCTCAGAATGATTTAGCAGCAGCTCAAGCTACAGCTCAACTAGCAACTGATATTAGTTCACGTAATCAAGCAGAAAAGTCACAACGCTTGATACAGAATGCAATTAATACAATGCAAGCTATTATAGCAACTAATCAAGATAATTTAGCTAAGTATACTGCTGATTTAAACAAATACCAAGCTGAAGTAAATGAAGCAGTGCAAGATTATACATTAAGTTTGCAAGAAGTAACCCAAGATTATAATTGGTTAAAAGACCAGTATGCAATAGTTAGTTCAGATTTAGCACAATTTTTACAACCATATTTACCATTAAGGGAGGTTCAACGTGAAGTTGCAACAAATGATAGACCAAGTTAAAAAGCATCATCCAGAACTTAGTACTAATGAAATTATTATTATGTTGAATGAAGCATCAGATGAGTTTAGTGCTAGAACATTAGTCTTAGAAGAAGCAACTCAATTTAGTACTATAGCTAATCAACGTTATTATGGATTAAAAGATAGTATATTAGAAATTAAATCAGTTGATTTAGAAGATGAAAATGGTAATGCAAAAACAATTAAACGTTTACAAGGTAGACCAAAATATAGGGATTTAGATAATGTCTAATAATTATTCAAGAGTATATAATCGTTCAGTAAAAGAAAATGTTTATTGGATTGAAAGAGATTCAATAGGATTAGCTTTATATGACCCACTAGCAAGTGAAATTAATCGTTTTGCTAGTTTAGATGCAGCTTATACTGTAACATTATTTTATTATAAAAAAGCTGACCATTTTAATACATTAGATAAAGCAGCTAGTGCAATGGATGAACAAAGTGAACTACCTATACAGTTTCATCAATATTTAGTAGATAGAGCTATACAGAAAGGATATGAATTAAAACCAGAAATGATTCAGATGGCTCCATACTTTGAAAGAAAATTTGAAAAAGGAATTAAAGAAGGCAAGATGTATGCCAATAGAGGGCGTATATCTGGAGTAAGACACGTAAGGCAAACAAGTTATTAATGGCTAATAATTGGAAAGACGGTGAATTAGGAATTAACTATTTTAATTTAGTTAATGGCACATTTAGTGAAATGAATGATTCGTTTAATGATGATATTGAATTATTATTTACAGACAAAGAATCATTATTTACAACAACATTTACGGATAAACCTACTTTAAAGAATACAGTTTTTACAGATAAACCTACATTAAAAAATGTAACTTATGATGATAAGGGGGTAAATGCATAATGGGTGGAAGTTTAAGTAAACCAAATAGAATTAAAGATATTTATACTAAATTAGTATTTTATGATAATGGTGAATTAAAATATGATAATGGAACATCAGACCAAAGTATTACATCTATTGGTGGTGTAGGTTTTACATTAAATGCAGACGAAGGTTCTGTTACAATAAGTTTAAATAATTCTAGTTATACATTAGCTGGTGGAACAGGTATAGAAACAACTGTGAGTGGAAGCACTATTACTTTTGATGTTGAAGATACTGTTTTATTAGATACAGAAACAATAGATTGCGGTGGATTTTAAAGGAGATAAAAAATGGCAAATACGTTAAAAATAAAGAGAGGTGTATGGAATACTACTGGAGCTCCTTCTTCTTTAGCTTATGGTGAAATAGCTTGGGATAATGCTTCAGAAGTTTTGTACATTGGTAAACAAACAGACGCAGGAGGTACTGTTTCAGTTACATCATTAAATAATGTTGTAATTAATGACATACCTATTGCAAGTTCATCAACAGCTGGATTAGCAAAATTTACTGCTGATAATTTTTCTGTTGATGGAAATGGATTAGTAATAATTAAAGACTTAGGTATTGCAACTGCTGAAATACAAGATGATGCAATTACTACAGCTAAAATAGCAGATAATGCAGTTACTCTTGGAACTCAAACTACTGGTAATTATGTAGGCACTATAACTGGAGGAACAGGTATTGATAGTACTGGTGCAACTTCAGGGGAAGGAATAGCACATAGTTTATCATTAAATTTAAATGAACTTGGAGTTGAAACAACTATTGCACAAGACGATTTTGTTGCTATGGTAGATGCAACAGATAGTGGTTCACAAAAAATTACATTTAGTAATTTAGAAGATTCAATCTTTGGAAACGTTACTGGAGATATTAGCATTGCAGCAGGTGGTACTGCTTCTATTGGCACTGGTGTTATTGTTACAGCAGATATTGCAGATGACCAAGTTACAGCTGATAAATTAGCTCATGACTTAACATTACCAGGAAATATTACTATATCTGGTAATTTAACAGTTCAAGGTGATACAACTACATTAAATACTTCTAATTTAATTGTAGAAGATAAAAAAGTAGTAATTGCAGATGGAGTTACAACTTCAGCAGGTGCAGATACATCTGGTATTTATATTGGAAGTGATACTTCTCCAGTAGAAAGTATTACTTACTCAGATACAGGAACTAAATGGGTTTTAAGTACTAATACAAGCGTAACAGGAACTTTGGCAGTATCAAGTACATCTACATTTACTGGAGCAATTACAGCATCTGGAGGATTTACAAATACTACTTTTGATGGTGGAACTTATTAGGAGCATTAAATGTCTAACATTATAAAAATAAAAGCAGGGAGTGGAATACCTACAACTTCTGATATTGTTGATAGAGAGTTAGCTTTTGATAGAAGCGGTAATAAGCTCTATATAAATGATTCAGGAACAATAGTTAATTTAAGTGGTGCACAAGGTGGCGGAGCATCAGATACTACTGGAGCAGTCACTTTTACTGCACAAGCTGGAGAAACATTATCTAAAGGAGATGTAGTTTATATTTCTGGATTATCAGGTAATACTCCTATAGTATCAAAAGCAGATGCAGATGATGCTAATAAGATGCCTGCATTTGGATTAGCATCTACAGCAGCTTCACTTAATAATTCAGTAGAAGTAGTTACTTTTGGAATACTAGAAAATTTTGATACTTCATCATTTACGCAAGGAACAGTAGTTTATGTTTCTACAACTGCTGGTTCATTAGCTTCTTCTGCTCCAGCTGGAGAATCTTCTTTAATTCAAAATATTGGATATGTTGTACGTTCTCACGCATCTACTGGTGCAGTAAAGATTGGTGGTGCAGGAAGAACAAATGCAACTCCTAACTTAAATCAAAATAAAATATTTTTAGGTAATGCAAGTAATCAAGCAGAAGCTACTGCATTATCTTCTATTGGTTTAAGTAGTTTTAATAACGATTCTGGATTTACTACAAATGTTGGAGATATAACTGGAGTCACTGCTGGTAGTGGATTGTCTGGTGGTGGAACAAGTGGAACAGTAACTTTATCTCACGCAGATACTTCATCACAAGCATCAGTAGATAATTCTGGAAGAACCTATATTCAAGATATTACTTTAGATACTTATGGTCATGTCACTGGTATTACTTCTGCTACAGAAACAGTTACAGATACTACATATAGTGCAGGAAGTGGTTTAGATTTAACTGGAACTACTTTTTCTCACACAGACACTTCTTCTGCATCTAATTTAACTGCAAGTAGTAGAACTTATGTTACTGGATTAACTTTTGATACCTATGGTCATGTTACTGGATATTCTACTGGAACAGAAACAGTAACTGATACGAATACAACTTATAGTGCAAGTACTGGATTATCATTAACTGGAACTGCATTTAGCATAAACTTCAAAGATGAAGATGATATGCTTTCTAATAGTGCTTTACACGCAGCTACACAACAAAGTATTAAAGCTTATGTAGATACTAAAGTAGCAGCAGTAGTTGATTCTGCTCCTGCAGCTTTAGACACATTAAACGAATTAGCAGCAGCATTAGGAGATGATGCTAACTTTTCTACAACAACTTCTACTGCATTAGGAAATAGATTAAGAGTAGATACTGCTGCACAAGGATTAACTGGCACACAACAAGCCAATGCAATAACTAACTTAGGTATTACTGCAACTAAAGCAGAATTAAATTATGTTGATGGCGTAACTTCAAATATTCAAACACAACTAAATGCAAAGCAAAGTTCAACAACATTTACTTCTAATGGAATGTTATCTGGTAGAACGACTACTAGTATAGATACTGTAGGAGATTCAGATGGTTTAAGTATTAATTATCTTTCATCTTCTGCTACTGGTAAACCAGCTGGAACAGACCATTCATTATTAACAATGTCATATAGTTCTGCTTGGCAAAATCAAATAGCTCAAGATTGGCGTAATGATGGTCGTATGTACATTCGTGGACAAAACAATGGAACTTGGAGTAGTTGGCATCAAGTATGGAGTGATGATGATTTTGCTAACAATTCTTCTAACTGGAACACTGCATACGGCTGGGGTAATCACGCTAGTGCAGGATACTTAACTTCTTCTTCTGGATTAAATGCATCTAACTTAACATCTGGAACAGTAAACAATGCAAGACTGAATACAGATATGCAATTAACTTCTGGAGCTCCAAGATATAGACTGCAAGAATCTGATGTAACAAATACTCCTAATTGGTGGATGATTGCAGATGGTGGTAATTTAAGTTTTAGATTAAACAATACTGGAACTTATCCACTAGTATTTCAAACTAATGCAACAAACGACGCAGTAACTGGTATTAATCTTGGATATAGCACAGCTATTACTGGAACATTAGAAGTTAACAACAGAATTACTTCAACTGGTACTGAAGGATTTACTATAGGTAATTATGCTAATTATGATAGAATAGCAAATGATGCAAATACATTTAAATTTATAACTGATGGAAATGCTTATGCTAATATGGCATTTGCAACAGTCACTACTGGTACTTGGAATGGTAATGCTATAGCTAATGCTTATGTTGCTGATTTACCAACAAGTAAAATCACAAGTGGTACATTTTCTTCAGCTCGTATGCCAGCTTCTTTTGGAGCTGATGCTGTTACTCAAGATAACATAACTAATAGAGCAGAATCTGGATTTTATCAAACTTCTACTGGTACAACTGCAGAGGGTTGGCCTATTACTAACAATAGTTATCAGCATATGATAGCTACAACTCACAGTAATGATAGTAATTATTTTAGTATGCAAATTGCTGGTAGTTTTTATGACCAAAACTTTTATGGAAGAAAAACAAATAATAGTGGAACACAAAGTTGGGTAAGATTTTTAACTACAGCTGATGAAGGTACTGGAAATGGAATAGATGCAGATACTTTAGACGGATTACACGGAAGTTCATATTGGACTAAAAGTGGTAGCTGGGCAGGAGATTTAACAAGCAATGGTTGGACAAGAGTTCAAGGTGTTTCAAGTGGTGGTGGAGAATTTGTATTAGCACAAAAAAGTGGACAAATATCAACACTAATTGATGGTAGTTATTTTGCTTATGAAGGTGGTGGTTTTTGGAGTAGTTCTAATTCTGCTTATGGTAATGCTACTGGATTTCAAGCAACTGGAAGTGATACAATAACTGTAAAACAAGCAGATGGTGGTCGTGGAGATATAGTTGTTACTGGTCAAATATATGGTGGATTTGGAACTTTAACAACAGGTGGAACAGCAGATTGGAATCATAGCAGTAATGCAAGAGCTGGTAATGGTTATACTTTATTATTAGGTAATGCAACTAATGGACATAATTTTGATACTAATTATTATCATACTCTTGGTTTTGAATATAATAGTAAAGATGGAACTGGAAATGTTACTCAGTTAGCAATACCTTATACTGGTAGTACCATAGCTTTTCGTTCAAGATATAATGGAACTTGGGGTTCTTGGTATAAAGTTTTAACTACAGCTGATGAAGGAAGTGGCAATGGAATAGATGCTGATACAGTAGATGGTATTCAAGGTAGTAGCTTTCTAAGAAGTGATGCTGCTGATACATTTACTGGTAAACTTACTGGAAGTAATACTGCTGTTTGTTTAGGATATGATAGTGGTAGTACTAATTCATTCCAATGTTCTAATTGGTTTAGGTCATCAGGAGATTCTGGTTGGTATAATGGTACTTGGGCTGGTGGTATTTATATGATAGACGGTACTTGGGTAAGAACATATAACAATAGGGCTTTTTATGCTGGTGGACAAATAGCTTCTGCTGGAGATGTTACTGCTTATTATTCAGATGAAAGGTTAAAAACAAAGATAGAAACTATTGACAATGCTGTAGATAAAGTAATGTCATTAGAAGGATTTATCTATGAAGAAAATGAACTAGCAGAAGAACTTGGATATACTAATAAAGGTAAAAGACAATCTGGAGTTTCTGCACAACAAGTTGAAAAAGTATTACCAGAAGCTGTAACCTTAGCTCCATTTGATATGGAAACTGATAAACATTCAGGAGAAATAACTTCTAAGTCTGGTGAAAACTATTTAACAGTTAAATATGAAAAACTTGTGCCTTTATTAATACAGGCAATAAAAGAACAACAACAACAAATAAACGAACTTAAGGAGCAATTAAATGGCTAAAATTATTACTGAAGTAATTGATACAGTAGATGCTGAAGGTGGAAAAATGATTAACATTCAAAACACTCAAACTATTATGGATATTGATGGTAATGAAGTTGTTATTCCTATAGGTGGATTAAATCAAGAATCAGTAACTACTGCTATTCAAACTTGTGAAGCACATAAAGCAAATTTAGAAGCACAGCTAGCAGCTTGTGAAGTAGAACTTGCAGAAATGATAGCAATTAGAGACGCTGAATAATGACACTACCTGCATCAGGACAAATTAGTCTTAATGACATTAATGTAGAAACTGGTAGAACTGGAACTACAGCTAATACTAGTTTAACAATA
>Ga0208162_1001756_pt1 | contig 11038 bp, 7 predicted proteins | sample CB_VirMetaG_4_FD_184539 | JGI IMG/M metagenome (GOLD analysis project Ga0208162, IMG submission 184539) | Freshwater to marine saline gradient viral communities from Chesapeake Bay - CB_1508_1M Viral MetaG (SPAdes) (version 4) | ecosystem: Environmental > Aquatic > Marine > Coastal | place: USA... | reverse complement strand
TTCTAGCTGTACCGATACTAGGCGAATTGAAATACGCAGTTTACACGCCAGATATAAACTGGAGGTGCAGCATCTTTAAGCCGAGGCTACCAGGCTATACAATATATTGTACCACTATATGTGGGATGTACAAGTATTAAAGTTCAGTTAATCCTGTAACTCTACGACCTGTTCTTGTAGCACCTGTTGTTGGTGCAAACTCTGATATTTGTTCTTCTCTAAGTCTTTGTATTTGTTGTAGTTCTTCAGGACTTTGGAATACTGCTGCTTCTGTAAACTCTTCTAAACCAAATCTTTCTTCTTCAGCAATACCTTGTTGTGCCTGTAACTCTTGTAACTGTGGTAACTGTAGTTCAGCACTTGTAAAGATTTGTCTAGCTTGTGCTTGTGTTACACCAGCTCTTTGTAGTCTTTGTGCCAAATCACCTGTTATTTGAAAACCTGCTCTTGCTGCTTCTCCACCAATCTGTGCAGTAGTTATTCTACCAGCAACAATCTCTTCACCTACTGTTGGGTCTAATGCACCAACAAAGATAGCTTCAGGTGTTAAATCTAAACCAAAGTTATCTCTATAAAAAGACTGTACTTCTGGTATGTTTTCTTGTACACCTTGAAATACTGCATCTACTCTTTGAGCAAATTCTCTAGCAGATACTTCGCCTTCAATAAGACCTGTGAATCTATCTGTTAGTAAATCTACTGATGTATTTCTTGGAATACCATACTCTTGTAAAGTACCTATGTAACTCTCTTTTAAACCTGTGTATGTAACTTCATCAAACTTAACTGTTCCATCTGGTCTTTTATTACCAGGAAAGGCTATCTCATAAGCAGGACTTCTTCTTACTTCTGCAATAGCTACTTGTGGATCTCCTGTTCTTGCCCACTCATTAGCAAATAAATCAAGAATATCAGGTGGTAAATTAGGATATAAACTTAGTGCAAGTTCCTCATATGTTGCCATTATACATTAACTCCTGTCTGGCTTACAGAACCTTGTCCTAACGCTTGTTGTAATGCTTGTGTTGCATCTTGTGTAACTTGTGTGACATCTTGTTCTAAGCCCTTCTCTCTAAGTGTAGTTTGTGCTTTAGCAAAGTCATTAGATTTAACCATTTCTTGCCACCAACCTTGTGTTTCATCTGCTGTCTGACCCCATACAGAAGTAGTTAAGTTTCTCCAAGGTCTTGCAATATCCTCATAAGTTAATTCTGGATTAGTGTAATTACTAAATGCAGCAAGTCTTGATTGTTTTAGTGAGTTAACTAATTGATCTTGATAATCAGGGTCATCTCTTAATCTACCTGCAATCTCTGCTGTTTCATTATCTGTAAGTTTACCAAGAGAAGGTCCTAACCATTTATTGTATAATTCTCTAACTTCTCTTTCTCGCTCTGTAGTTCTATCTACACCAGTTAATGCAGTAGAAGATAGATAGTTTTCAAATTGCACATCTCTTTTACCTGTTGCATATGGGTCAGCAAATAAATTTATTTGTTCTGTTGTATATGTTTGTGACCATTCTCCAGACACATACTTACCTGCAACCCAATTAATCATAGATTCTGGAGCATTAGATACACCTGCTGCTTGTAGTGAATTAGCAACTGCTATCTGTGCATCTGTTGTAAGTTGTGTAGCTGTTGATGGATCAGAATAGTATGTTCTTAACCATTCTCTTTCACCTTCATTATGTGTTTGATACCAGTTAGTTGTTTGCCATTCAGCATCAGTTACTTCTCTGCCTTCTACAGCAGCCTCTGCTATTAAAGAAATCATCTCTGGGTCTGTAATCCAAGGTGCAACTTGTGATTGTTCTCCTACTGTTTCTACAAAACTAGCAAATGGATTATCAATTAAAGAAGATAGTTGATCTGTATTTCCTGTAACTATTGCAATAGAATCAAAAAACGATTGATCCATTGTTGCATTAGCTTGTGGTGCAGTTTCTCCTTTTGTTAATAAACCTGCATTAACTAAATCATTATCTTTTAATTCATAAGCCATATAGATAGGGTTGCCATCATACAACTCTCCCTGTGAACCTGGTACCTCATATACTATATAAAAATTACCACCGACATCCCACAGTAAAGCATCTTCTGGTATGTTATTAAATTGTGTAAATGCAGTATTAGTTATCTGTCCATTACCTGTAGGTGCTGGAGTTGGAGTAGGTGTTGGAGTAGGTGCTGGAGTTGGAGTAGGTGTTGGAGTAGGTGTTGTAGTAGGAGAATCTTCTCGTTTAAAAATAGGTTTGCTTTTATCTCCTTCGCTTGTTAAAGGAAATGTTGGAGTAGATATATTATTGTTTGCTGATACTTGTGCTTCAGCTATAACTTGGTTTGGATCTACACCTGGAGCGAAGTCAAATGTAACTCCTGTATATACTGGGTCTTTAGCTCCCTTAGAATCTTTAATAACAACTTCAACTGGTTTGTTAGGAGCAAAATCAAAAGTAACTTCGTTTGGTGATACTGCTTGTTTAATCTTTTTTTCTACTTTAGTTACTTCTTTGGTGTTAGTTTCCATTTCACGAAGTAGTTTTACAGCATCTTCAGTTTCACTTCTATTAGGTAAATTTAATAAGTTATCTGCAATATTCATAGCAGCAGATATTTCATCTTGATTAAACTGTGTAACAGGTTGTCTTAAACCTTGTTTCTTAGGTGGCTCACTACCTCTTAATTGTGAATCTATATCAACATCTTCTACAGCATCTTTAACAGAACCTGATTTTTGATTAGATTCTATTTTTTTAGCAATATAATATAAAGCTAAATCACCTACATATTTATCACCTGTATATGGCATTATCTAATCTCACCTCGTTTAACTTTTGTTTCTACAACAGCATCTTCAAAACTTCCTGCTTCTGCTGGAACTTGTGATTCAAAACTTGGTCGCATACCACCAGCATTAGCTTTAGTCATAGCATCTAATATCTGTGCAGCAAATACTTGTTGGTTATCTCTTTGTTTTGCTATAACAGGTGGAGTTGGTGGACCTGCAACAGTTGAAGGCAAGTTAATAGGCTCCATTGGAATCTCCATTTTCATTAATTCTTCTGAAATTAAATTGTTCATACTAGCAACATAATCTTTTATATTTACACCATTAGAATCTGCTTGTGTGTAATCTATTGTTCCATTCCTAACTAATTCATTTGCATTACCTTCGCCTGAAAACCAAGCTATTGATACTGCATCCCAAGAATTATATTTATTAAAATATTCTTGTACCTTATATCTAGCTATTGTATCTTGTGCAACTGGATCTTTCCAATCTTCATCTTCCATACTAAACTCTTGCAATCCTGCTTGTTCAGCCCACTTTTCAAAATTAATATCTAGTATTCCATAACCACCTAATGCTTGTACTCGTATAGGCTTACCTGTAGCATAATCTTTTATTATTGATGCTTTATGTTTTGCTTCATAATTATTTGTACTTTCTCTCATTAAGAGAGCTTTTAAATAAATATCTATTAACGCTGGGTTACTGTCATTTGTCATTTCATTTTCCATAATACTACCTTGGAGCACCTGTGATGCTATTAAGAATGATACGATTAGTGGCTTGAATATCACGATTTGTACCTAACCTTTCCTGTTCTTTTGCTGTTATTTCATCAAAGGTTTGTAATAATCTTGAAGAAGGATCAATAGCTGTTTCTTCTTGTACTGGTGGTAAAACAATATGATTACCTAAATTACCAGACATAAGCTCTTCACCTGTTATATCACCTACATCTAACTGTGCAGGTTGTTGTGCTTGATACGCTTTTTTAGTATCTGCTAATAATTGATTAGCAAGTAACTCTAACTCGTATGCTTTTGGTTTTCTGTTTAATTGTTGTTCAAAAAGGTTAGTAACTGATTGTGATACTGTTGCGTAATCAGGTGGTAGATATGCTGGTTCAGAACTAAAAGCATCTATGGATTCTTGACTGTCAACGAAAAATCTAAGTCCTACAGTAAAGTCTGGGTTAACAGTTTGATTAGAGTGTTCTAATATTTTTTTAAATGCTTGTACATCTTTTTGTTCTTCGTTTATAAATAATCCACCCCATTTTCCTGGAACAAACTCTCCTAATTTTAATAAACCAGTGTTGACTAATTCTGCTTGTACAGCAGCAATTACTTCAGGTGTTTGCCCTGACATCAAATTGTATTCAGAACCTGATGGATAGAATAAAAACTCTCCTTGGTCATCTGTCGTATATATTGATACACCATCTACTTCATAGTTTCTTGGTACACCTAGGAAGTTAGGTAACTCTAAAGCTACATTTGGATCATACCTTGTATCATTTATCTGTGGTTCATTTGTTAAACCAGCAATTCTGTATATATCTCCTGCTGATATTGGACTGTTAGTTCCTGTCAATGCAACAACTGCGTTATCAGCAGCAGCTTTAACAGAAGGCTGTGAGTATAAACTTTGTTTTATTTCTTCAGGTATAAACAAAGGTGCTTGTCCAGGTAAAGGACTCTTTGAATTAACTAATGATTCTAACTGTTGTATAAATTCTTCTATTGTCATTTAATAATTATTCCTAATACTAGCTCTAATTTGTTCATCTTTTTCTTCTTCTAACAACTCTCTTTTAAAATAACTATTCCAAATGTACTGAAAATCAGGATATTGTTCAATCACATAGTTAGCATAATCGTTGAGGTAAAGCCTAATGTTGCCTAAACCTCTTGCAGACCTAAACGATTCAGGATTATATCCTAATCTTTCTGATTCCATTTTAGCATTATCTCTTGCCTTTAAGTACAATGCTAATCCTTTTCCTGCTTCACTATTAGATAATTGTTCATTATTTTTCCAATCATAAAACTCTTGAATAATAACTTCTACTGGTGCTCCTTTACCAACACCTGGAATTGCACTATAACCCCAACCAGGGTATTGAGATTTCAACAATATTCTTTTTGCTGTTTTGTCTGCTTTCGCCTGTTCATCACTTCTTAAATGATATGGCTTTTGTCCTGGTGCTTCTGACAACATAAATCGCTCCCAAGCAGCAGCACCTAATATATTGTTCCTAACTAATCTCCACTGCTCTAATGTAAGTGGTTGTCTTGCTTCTTCCTCCATAGATTTCAAATACGCCTCATAACTAAATTCACCTGTTGGGTCATCTGGTCTAACAAAATATGCAGTATTTTTATATTGTTCAAAAAGGTCTATATTATCTCTATAAAATTTAGAACCTTCTACTGTTACAGGTCTTTTGTATATCTGTGATGATTTACCAACAAACAATGAAGTTGGATCAATGCCGTATTGTTGTATAAATTCTTGTGTTGTTTGAAATTGATCTCCATTATTTTGTTCTAATCTTTCTCTGTAATCTTCTCCTAATGCAGAAACAAATATTACTTGTCTGCCTTCTGGAGTTTTGCTTAATACTTCCCATCTAGGAGTAAAGCCAGTAGGTCCTATGAATTGTGCTACTGCTCTGACAAGAGTTAGTGTTTTAGCGTATTCTTTAGCTAAGTCCATACCTTGTTTATATTCATCATATGTTCCATCTGAAACTCTACCTGCATAATACAAAGCGTTGTACACATCAATAGTTGTGTTTGTTTGTAATCTTCCATATTCATCTGGGTCTAATTCATATGCTTGTATTACTTTCTTTAACCAGGATGGATAAGGAAATAATCTTGTAAAATAATCAAATGGATTTTTAGTTGGTTCAGGTGGGAAGTCACCAAATATACCTTTTACTAAAGTACTTTCAGGGTCCATACCTTTTGTCAGATATGCAGCTGGAACTTGTACAAGTGGTCCTAAACCAGGTAAGAAAGATTGACCTATTAAGTTTACAGAAGCAGCAAAACCTGATGCTTCTAATTGTATTGGGTCATCTTCTTGTATTCCCATCCACCTACTTGCTAATCCACCCCAACCTGGAAAAGCAAACATTTCTTCTCCTGTTGTTGGATCTTCATAGAAAAATCCTCTGTCTGTATTTTCTATTTCAAATGGATTTGTTTCTCTACCTTTTTCTACAGTTAATTGAAATCTTCTAATAGGTGCAGGGTTGTCTTTAAGTATTTTAAACCAAGTAGTTAAGATTTCTTGATACGCTTCACCGAATGGAAATATTAATCTAGTTGCTTCCCAAAACCTAGTTCTTTCACTTAAATCATAAAGCAGCTGTTTCGTTTCATTTAAAGCGTGTGCTTTAGACACTTCATCTATAGAGTTAAAAGCATCATCTATTTTTTTAAAAGGTGTTGTATCTAATTTACCTTTAGCTTTTAAGGCAAGTTCTTTGACTGTTAATCCTTCAAACAATTCATCTACTTTATAAAATGCTTTACCTTCACTAGCAGGTATAGTCTTTTGCATTTTCTTTATTACATCCTCTGCGACATTAGCTGATTTAGCTCTTTGTATAATTGAATCTTTTATTTCAGAAGAGCTTATAGAGATTAAATCAGATACTTTATTCCAGTATGCTTGTTTAAAAACAGGAGCTCTTGAAAGTTTATTAGTTGGTGATGTCATAAAAAAGTAAAACATATTCTCAATAACTTGGTCGTATTTCTGTCCAAGTTCTGATTTAGTTGCAAATTCAGAATATGTACCACCTCTGCCTTTTAATAGCTGTGGTAACTCTTCTTTGTTTTCATCATATATTTTTTTATATTGCGACCTTAACCCTTTTGTACTACCTATTTCTTTCATATCAATATCTTTGTATTTTCCTGTCTTTAAAAATTCAAGTATGTTTGGATTACCAGGTTTAACAATTTGCATTGTTTCTTTATTAAATGATCCACCTGTTTTAACTGTTATACGAGCATTTATAAAATCTACAATTTGATTTGCTAGGTCTTGGTTGTTGAATATATTTTCGTAGTATGGGTCTTGTCTAGCAATACTTCTAGCTATTGAATCTTTATCAAATCTTGTGTTCCAAAGAAATGTTTTAGCAGCTTGTGGACCTTCTCTTAATATCATTACAGCTAAACTGTCTCCAAGAAGTTGCTGATATTCTGTCATCATAGCATCTACATATCCTCTAGGATTTTCGTTTTTATCAAATACACTAAATGCTTTTCTTGCATAACTAGGGTTGGTTTGTTTAAGTCCTTGATAACCTTTATGTGTACCTGATATAGCACTAAAAAATTCTTCCATAACTTGTGTTTCTTTTGAAGTAAGTTCTACAATATCAAGTAATTCTTTATCACCTGTAATCCAATATTTTTTCATAGCTTGTAACATACTTATTTCTTTACCTTGATACTTAAATCTTTTAGGTAAATTAGGAAATTCTTTAAATATAAGATTTTCTATTTCTGTATCAGGCACACCTTGTTCTATTTTTTTAACTATTTGTAATGTACCTGTTGGGTCTATGGGTTTTCCTGTCATCTTAGTTGTAGCAAGAGCCACTAATCTACGAGGAGAGGTTAAACTATTATATCCTTTACCCCACATTCTGATTTGTTCTTCTGCAATAACACGAGTTGTCCAAGCACCTCTAAGCAATACAGCAGGTTTCCAAGCAGATGATATGTATTTATCTGCAAGTAGCTGTACAGCTCCATCATCTAATTTTGTTGTTTTAGCAAAAGATTTTAATGGTGTATTATTCAATACATTGTTTTTTAATATGTTAGTTGCCTTAACAACTTTACTTGCAGGGATAACAGGTATATAGTTTTGTGCTAACTCTGTGCTTAATCTAAAAGTAGGAATATCTATTGGAGAACCATTGACATATGCTTTTAGTTGATCTCCAAAATTAAATGCTTGTCCTACTTCATCAACAAAATACAATCCTGCTTCTTTTAATGGTTTTTCATAAATACTTACAATTTCATTTACAATAGTTTCTGATAATAAATCATCATCTATTTTTTTTGTAAGTTCTTCTTTAAATGCTTTAGCTGATCGTACAGATGCCTGGAAGAATATATCTGCATTAGCAAAAGAGTTTGCCACTCTTTGTTCAGGTAACTGTGAAATAGGGTCTACTAATGCTGTAAAAATTGTGTCATCTGTTCCAAGCGTTATTTGTTTTAATATTGCATCATCAGCACCATCTAATTGGTCTAAGCTATCAATAGTTTCTGATAATATTTTAGCTCTTTTTTCTGATGGTAAATCCATTTGTCGCATCATTTTTTGTAATGTAACAAGTGAACCATCTACATCTGTTGGGTCTAATCCTGTTTCATACAAATTAGAAAATAATCTAACAGCAGGACTCCACTTACCTGTGTATCTCATTGCAGGACCTACACCAAAGTTTGCAAGTTCTGGTGATGTATTTGTAATTTTTGAAAACAATTGTTGTGTTCTTTTAGTTTTTCCACCACCTTTGTATGTACTAAACAATCTATTAGAAAAAGGTATTTTTTGATTAATATTTTTTCCAAAGTAATCAGTAAGCAATCCAAACATTTCTTGTTCGTTAGATGATTTAGCAATTTTATTTAACGTTCTCAAATCTTGTGTTTTAAATAAACTTGATAAATAATCTACATTACCTGCTGCTTGTTCTGATGTGTTTCCACTAACTAAAAATTTTCTAAGGTTTACACCTTTGTCTGATTGTAAAAATCCTTCAACTGAATAACCACCTAATTTAGGAAATTTTTCAATAACTGTTTTTCTAAGACCACCAGATATACCACCATACTCTGCTATTTGTTTTGCTTTCTGTGCTTCATCTAAAAACTTAATACTTCTTGCACCTTTTGCTAAAGCAGCTCCTCCTGCTGTTATCCAGTTAGCAGGGTCAAGAGCTAATGTTCCTACAAAATCTACAGATCCTGATAAGTTTCTATAACCTTTAGTTCCTGGTTCTACAATATTTAATGCAGCTAAAGGTTCGGCTATTAGTCTACCTAATGTTACTTCAGGTGTATAACCACCTGCTTGTAATCCTGCTCTTGTGTCACCTCTGAACTGCACACCACTAATAGCTTGTTCTTTTGCAATATTAGTTATAGGTTTACCTACAATATCTTGTGCTAACTCTAATGCTTTATCTGGATTTACACCTCTTTTGACTAACTCTTTATATTCTTCTGTTTCATTAATTGGTGTTGATTGTGGAATTATACCTTCACCAAGATTTATTTCCCTACCCCTTGATGCTTCACGCAATGCCATAGTAAAAGCAGTATCTCCTACTTTTTTTCTTATATCATCAAACTCATCAAATACTTCACCTAATGCTTGTGTTCTTGACATACCTTCTGCTAATTTATCATTAAATCTTTGTCCTATTTCTACAGGAAATCTTCCTAAAAGTTGTCCTTTAATAAAATCTAGTCCTGCATCAGCAGCTAAGAAAACTCCTCTTGTTACTCCTTTAAATTTATCTGTAACATTGTTCCATAAAGATTTGTCTTGTTCTTGTACTTGCATTGCAAGTGACTTTAATACAGCAGGGCTAACATTCTCTATATTTTCTCCCAACAACCCCATACCAGCAGGAATGCTAGAAGGTATGTACGGAGCTATTTGTAAATTACGATTAGCTAACCTAGCTTTAAATTTATTATTTTCTGATAACTGTGATTTTAGTTGAGCAAATCTTTGTTCTTTTGTTGTTATCTCTGCTTCAAATTCATCTTCAAAATTCGGATTTTCTGTGTTTATCATACACTTTTATTCCTCAACAAACGAAGAAGTAACGGGTCTGGATAAACTGAATAGATGGCACGAAGCAACATATCAGGATCATCAGCTATTGGTTCCTGTGGTCCTACACCTGCTCCGAAAGGTAATCCAGAAGTAACGGGTTCGTTAGGTCTTTGTGTTCCAGCAAATACATCCATTTGTGGCATAGATTTTGATGGTCTTGGTTGTGCTGTAGAAGTAGCTAATGAAGCATCTGGCAAACCACCAGTAGCTTGTACTTGTTCTTTTATATCTTGTCCTTCACCATATGTAGTTCCAGCAGTCAAACCAGGGATAATTCCTCTTGTGTTATCTTGCGTGTTAGGTGGAGCATACATAACATTAGCATTTCTTTTTGTAATTTTTTTATTAGGTCTGACCATCTTCATCCTCTTTTTCTTCAAAAAATTGAAATGCTGAACTTATAACCATATAACCAAATGGAAATACTAAAGGTGGAAGTTGGTCAATGTACATTTTGCCTCGTGGCTTAAATACATCTTCTTCTAAAATAATGTCATCACCAAGCTCATCAACATCTACTAAACAAAAATCTACAATCTCTTCAAACTTTTTATTAATTGACATTATCCACCTAACCCACCAAGTAGTTGAGCTATGCCTGGTGGAGGACCTTGTGGTGGCAAAGCACCTCCTCCAAGCAATTCTTGTTCAGCTGTTGGTATCTCTGGCTCTTCTGCTGTAAAGAACTTATCTAAGATATTTTGCATATCATCAGGATTCTTTCTTATCTGCACAACAGCCATAGTTGCCTTTGGGTCGCCCTGTTGGGCTTGTGCTAACAATGTATCAAACAATACACTGTCTGCTTTTTCTTTTGTAATTCTATCGTTAACTCTAACAAGGTTATCTAAACCATCTAGGTTTTCTTGTAGTGTTTGTCTATCAATAATACCAGCTTGTAGTAACTGTAAACCAGTAACAATTTTCTGTGGTTCATCATAACCAGCCATAGCTCCATAGACTCTTCGTGTCTTAAAGCTATTTGCTATATCTTTTGTTGGTTCATATGTTTCAGAGTAAAAAGTATTATCCATATATCCAGATAGTGATTTAGTAGAGCCACCATACATTTTCTGATCCCACTCTAATCTTTTAGCATCAATCATCTCTATAGCATCAGCCATAACTGTGTGATACTCTCTAATCATAAGTGACATAGATGCACCTAACTCTTCAAGTCCTCTACCAGTAGCAAAACTAAGTGGTGACTGTGAATCATCAGATACAGGGTAAGAACCACCAACACGAAGTTGTCGTTCTATTCTATCTATCTGTTGGAAAATCTGATAAGGAACATTAGATGCTGGTTTAGATACTTGTGTACCTGGAGCTAGATAGTTAACAGCAAATC
>Ga0208162_1001755_pt1 | contig 11042 bp, 11 predicted proteins | sample CB_VirMetaG_4_FD_184539 | JGI IMG/M metagenome (GOLD analysis project Ga0208162, IMG submission 184539) | Freshwater to marine saline gradient viral communities from Chesapeake Bay - CB_1508_1M Viral MetaG (SPAdes) (version 4) | ecosystem: Environmental > Aquatic > Marine > Coastal | place: USA... | reverse complement strand
GAGCCGACCAGATCATCCGATTGGTGGAGCAGGCGTACAATCGCGCCGAGATTGCCGCCGATGGCTCAAAGTATTACATGTGGCTCTCAATGCGCGACGATCGGGTTAGGCCAAAGCACCGAGAGCTTGACTCAAAGATCTTCCCCATCAATCAAGGGGATCCAACCGAGGGTCATCCTGGGGACGCTCCCAACTGCCGATGTGTCGCTGTACCCGTCAGGACAAGCGACATCATCATCGGAGATGCTGAGAGCTTCAGCCCGCCTCGAGACGTCCAGAGAGCAGCTCAGCGGGCGCTCAGGGTGCGACGTCAAGCTGTACCCAGCGAACGGGGGATGACTGAGGTTGGACTTGCTCGAGCTCGAGACCTTGCCAACGGCCGGCCGGTGAGCGAGGAGACCATCCGCAGGATGCTATCTTACTTCCAACGCCACGAGGTGGACAAAGAGGGCGAGACGTGGGAGGAGCAGGGTAAAGGTTGGCAAGCGTGGCACGGATGGGGAGGTGACGCCGGCTTCAGATGGGCGCGAGTGACCGTGGCCCAATTGGACGCCAAGAAGGGCGATGCTGAGACGGGCGCCTCTACGCCGGCCAAGCCATCGGAGAGGATCACCGGGAGCAGGCGCAACCCCGAGGGGACCGCAAGCGGCAAGCGGGGAGGCATCGAGATCAGCGAAGAGACCGAGGCCGCGCTAGAGAAGAAGAGAGACGAGCACAACGAAGAGCACGGCGACGATCCAGCGAAGAGGGCCGACCTCGGAGCCCTCAAGGCCGTGTTTCGACGTGGCGCCGGTGCTTTCTCGACCTCTCACCGGCCAGGCATGACACGCAATCAATGGGCGCTCGGGCGAGTCAATGCCTTTTTGTATCTCCTGCGCAATGGCCGCCCAGAGCGTGCTTCTTACACAACAGACAATGATCTGCTACCCGAGGAGCACGCCAAAGCCAGCAAGGAGGACAACTGATGCTGAGGATCGTTGTTAGCAGGGCGGATGACGCCGAAGCGAGGATCACAGACGAGGGATGGCTTGAGATCAAAGACGCCATCATCGCCCGCGCTGGTGTCCTCGAGTATCGCCTCGGAGATGGGAGCATCCTCCGAGAGCTCAGGGATCCCAGCGTCATACACACCGACGAGGCCCTTGCAAGCTATGAGGGGCGCCCGGTGCTACTCGCTGAGCATCCTCGAGACGCAGCGGGACGGGTTACCCTTGCCACCGAGGAGAACACGGCCCAGTTGCCCGTCATCGGTTCATTGCGCAATGTGAGAGCATCAACAGCAACAGACAGCAGCGGCAAGACACACCAAGTCACGATGGCCGACGTCTTGATCTGGGACTCCGCAGGCATCAACGCAGCACGTCAAGGTGTGAGAGGCTTCAGCGTAGGCTATCGCACCAAGGTCGAGATGAGCCCGGGCGTATTTGACGGCCAGGCCTATGACACCAGACAAGCGGCCGACCTCGGGAACCACCTCGTCTTGACAGCAACCCCGAGAGCGGGAGAAATCACAGAGTTTCGCATGGATAGCCTCACGGCTATCGCTGACACAACGGCGAGGACGCCCTCGTCACGAACTGGAGGGCCATCAATGGCAACCTACAACCTGAGAGGCACCGAGGGCGAGGTGAGTGATAATCTCATCGAGATCCTTGATGCTGAAACCAAAAAGGCCGATGACATGGTCACCGAGATCGAAGCTCTCAAGGCTGAGAGAGACGCTTTGCTCGCTCGCATGGCAAACATGGAGGCCGAAGAGGCCGAGGAGCGCGAAGAGGAAGCGGGGGACATGGAGCACGGCAAAAAGAAGGACGAGGACGAGGACAAGCCAATGGGGGACTCATCTGAGCTCAGCGCTCAGGTTGAGGCTCTTGTGCAAGAACGCCTCGAGCTCATCGACCAAAGCCGCGCCATCTTGCCGCAGGCCTACAGCTTCGCCGGGAAGCTCCCAGCGGAGATCAGAGCCGATGCGGTCAGCGCGGTTATCCCCGACATGGACACAACGGGCATGAGCGAAGAGGAGATCAAGGGCGCCTATCTTGTCGCTCTCAGGACTCCCAGCAAGCCCACAAAAGCAGTCAAGAGCTTGGCTGAAGCCACACGAGGCGACAGCAAAGAAAAGAGCATCTCAGCCCGTGACAAGGCCATGAGGTGGTACAACAACCCCGCCCAGCGCGGAACCAACAAGGAGGGCTAACCTATGTCAAGGAGCCTTTTGTCTAAGACCTCGCGGATGGGTGACGTCAACCCAGTGGCGGGGGCTATCTTCGGAGCAGCGAGCAACCAGGACGAGACCGCCATGCAGGTCGGTGGGAGTGCGGCGCAAGTACAGACCATCACCATCGCAGGGACGCCAGCAGCAACCAATGTTCTTACCGTCAATATCGGTGAGGATGCTGGTTCTCTCGTCACAACCTCAGTGACCCTTGATGCAGTCACCGGAGCAAGTGTGACCACAGCAGCGGCAGCTTTGGCCGATGCCATCAATGCCAAAGTGGGGATCTCGAATCTCGTACTTGCAGAGTCTAACGCTGGGATTGTCGGGTTGAGCGGGCGTCAAAAGGGCGCGAGCGCTACCTTCTCCGTCTCTGGCTCTGCTACAGGTGGAGGGGCTACCCTCACCGTCAACGCCATCACGATCAACGCTGGGGACGCAACCCCGATCCCCTTTGGTGTCATGACTGAGAGGAGCTCAGCCACCAAAGCAGTCGGGACCGCAGCGATCGGCTCAGCCGTTGGCTCTGGCACCTACACCGCGCAGGTCTCAACCATCACGGCCGAGGGCGGTGACATCACGTTGGCATCTGGCGATGTGCTGTATGCAACCATCACGGGCGACCTTGATGGGACGGGCGTCAAATCCTACAGCGCTCAGGCGGCTTTCAGGACCAACGCAGCAACAACGCTCACCGCGTTTGTCGCAGCCATCAATGGCGTTCTCCCAGCGAACAGCGTCGTTGCCGCTGTTGACACCAACGACATCACCTTCACAGCAGAGGTCGCGGGGTTGTCCTTTAGCGTCTCAGCGTCTTATGACGACGCGAACGGGACTCCTGGTAGCTTCACCGTTGCGGCAACCGTCGCAAACGCCATCCCCTTTGGTGGTGGTGTTGCGCTCAAGTCTCACACCATCGAGCAGAACGCCTCTGGCGTCTCCGAGTATGGCATGGGCGACACCTTCTCCGGTCTCACCGAGGGCAAGTGTTACGTGTTGCTCGACAGCGGGATCACCGTTGCCGAGGGCGATGCGTGCTTTGTCCGCGTGACCGCTGGGGCTACCGAGCAGGTGGGCGCGTTCTCCAATGTCTCAGACAGCGGGGACAACCTCCCAATTGGGTCTTATGGGTTCAAGGGGATCTGGGTTGGTGGCAACATCACCGACATGAACGGTAACAACGTCGCTCCGCTGTACATCAGCCGAGCCTAATAGGAGGGATGCATCATGCTCCAGAACAGACTTTTCAATCGTGGGAGCGATATCAGCCGCTTGATCGCGGGTATGCTCCCTCTCCCCGTGTGGCAGTCAATGATGACCGCTCGCGGTGACAACGGTAACATCGCTGAGGAACAGCTCACCTACATCATCGAGCAGGTCTACGAGCGCAGCGTTCCAGACCACCCGCTCCTCAACTTCATCAATTTTGACACCAGCGCTCCCGCTGGGGCTCAGGCGACGAAGTATTATCAAGGCGAAGCTCGAGCGCGGTTCAAGCCGATGGGCCCTCAGTCGTCAGACTTCGACGTTGCAGACCTCGGCAAAAAGGCGATCGTTTGCCCCGTTGAGTCTTATTTCTCAGGCTACGAAGTGTGGCTCCGAGAGGCTGAGGCGCTGGCGATGTCAGGCGGTCAGGCTGTGCCCAGGATGGCCCGCGCGGTCCTCATGGCCTACCGTGACCTCCTCGTCTTGCATACCCTCGTCGGGGATGCGGACGCTGGGATTGACGGTCTCTTGACCACCGACAAGATCACCAACAGCCGACGTTACAGCGACAGCAACCGGTTGAGCGCGACGTCAACTGCTGACCAGATCTTTGACCTGTTGGCAGACCTCGCGTTTAGCATCGCGGACACCTCCGAGGACATCTTCGGGGATGAGGGCGGCTACGTCCTCGCTGTTCCTTCGCAACTGTTCCGAAAGGCTTCTCGAACCTTCTTCGGCAATGATGCCAACATCAGCGCCAAGGATCGTTTTGAGTTGACCACCGGGTTCTCTCTCGTTGGGCTTAATCGCCTCAACGCGATTGACGGTGGACTCCTCCAGGACACCACGGGTGACAAGTCTTGCGCCATCGCTGGCAAGTTTACGCCAGAGACTCACGCGAAGCAGCTTCCAAAGCCGCTCGAGCAGCTCACCCCGCACATTGACCATGCCGGTCTCAGAACCTGCGTGCCGTCGGTGACCAATATCGGGGGGGTTCACCTGTATGAACCTTTGAGTTTCGCCACAGCGCGTAACATCTGGGAGACCACCTAAGTGTACCCAGCGATGCGTTGAGGGCTCCTGATGGGGCTCTCAGCGCGTCAAAGCAAGGAGGGGGAGAGATGGCAACACTGACAGCCGCTGACATGTTCGCAGACTATCCCGAGCTCACGACCACCGATGCGGACGATCTCACAAGGATCGCCAACTTTTTGGACGTGGCAGAGACGACAGTCGTGGAGGGTTTCGACACCATCGCGAAGCGGGACCGTTGCCGGTTAGCTGTTGCCGCTCACCTCACCTCTTTGTCCAACAGCGACAATTGCAGCTCCTCATCGGGGGCTCGTAGTGGCGCTGTGACCGGCCGCACCCGTGGGTCGCGGTCAGTCCAATATTCAAGCCCAGAATCAAGCCACAGCTTGAGGGGGTTTCTCTTTGGGTCAACACGTTACGGCCAGATCGCAATGATGCTCTTGGCAGGAGCACGCCACCGAAGAGGGGTTGTGTCATGAGTTACAGCATCAAGATCAGCGGAGCAGCGAAAACGGCGAGGATGTTCAGGCGCCTTCAGGAGAAGGCCGATCGCATGATGCCAGCGGTCGCTGAGGCCATCAACAGGCGTCACGCGATCGTGTTTCGACGAACGTGGATCCCAGTTGACACCGGGCGCTTGCAAGCCTCATTTCGTTACGAGTATGGGCCAGATCGGCAACTCATCATCCAGCGCAAGCGCCTCTCAATTAACTCAATCGTGCCTTATGGCGTGTTCCACTGGCATCGCTTCAGACCTCCTCTAAGCTATGGTGATTACATGTTTATGATCACCATCCCCATCGCTGAGGAGATCAAGAAGACCCTCGAGGAGGATCTCTGATGGCGTTGTTTCCTCGCATAAGGCTGAGAGCGTTGATGCTGCATGTTCGTGATACTTTACGAACAGGGCTCAACGCTCAGATCACCGCAGCGATAGCGGAGAGCCCAGCAACGGCGCCGAGGTCAAACCTTGCGACGATAGCGGACACCACCAAGCAGATTGACCTCGGGGATCACCCCGACTATGAGCCGCTGAATTACCCATCGGTGAGGATTGCCAATCCAAGGATGCGCTTTGTCCCCTTCACCTCGGCAACGGTAACAGACACCGAGGTCACCTTGCTCCTGGGCATCTACACCGAAGAGGAAGCGGGAGCGGGGGAGTGCGCAGGGGACACCATCAAGAGTCTCACCGAAACCACCCTTGACCTCGTCGAGTGTGTCCGTGCATGTCTCGAAGAGGACTTCGGCAATACCACCTACGGTGACCGCTTGATCTGCATAGGATACGAGCGGGTTGAGGCACCACAAGACCCAGAGGCGCCTTGCGTTATGCGCCTCAAATACGAGATGACGATCCAGATCATGACCCGAGCTCGCCAGAGCAAGGGCGCAACCACCTAGAGGAGGCACGCTGTGACCTACGAACTTTTTCCAGAAGCCCACGGCGCGATCCTCCGTGGCAAGCTCGAGACGACCTATAGCACCGATCCCACCGTCGCAGATGCGGACGTCTACCGGGCGCCGGTTGATGCGTCCTTTGACTCATTCAAGCGCTCAGCCATCAGCAGGCAGACACAAGCGGCATTCATCAGCGGTGTCAAAGCCTCTCCCGCTTCAGCGATGGGCGAATACAGCATCGAGGCGGTCCTTGACCATCAGGCGCTTACAGTGTCAACCGACATCGACACCTACACCGACGTGCCACAAGCTGACACTTGGTTGAGGGCGGGAGGCTTCCAGGCGTCCTATGCTACCGATGCAGACTACGCTGGGATCAAGCCCGACAGCATCGTCCTAGCGGGGAGCAGCAACGATAGGATCCTCACCTACACCTACAAGCCGAGGTCAACGAGCATTCAGCGGACCTCGGCCCGCTGGGAGTACACCGAGATCGACGAGAGCAACGAGGGCTTGAAACATGTCCTCGCGGGAGCTCGGCACGGGTGGACCTTGAACATGCCCGGCGGGGAGCATTGGACTCTGAGCTGCGAAGGCAAGAGTTTGCCATCAGTCCCAACTCGAGTTGCAGCACCAACAGTCAACAGCACATTTGACGACAACGACGCGATCGTGGGTCTGGGCGGCAACTACGCGCTGACCAAGTTTCTCACCACCGCCGACACCTTCGGCAAGGCGAGCGAAACAGAGGACGCCGCAAACATGGAGGCGTTTGTTTACAACATGAGCCTCTCAAGCAACCTCGAGGTGCAAGAGATCATCGCGCCCAATGGTGATTATGGCGTCGCTCAGGTCCGCTACGTTGCCGGTGTTCCTCAGCTCAAATGCACCATCGATCAGGTCATGTGGAGTGAAGACTGGGACCTCTATTCCTTTATGAACAATGCCAATGGAATAAGGGTCTCCAGTGCATGTCCACTCCCTGGCTCAACCACAGACTTCGTCGTCTTCAGCTTCACCGGTCAGATCGTTGACATCGTGCGAGGCTCAGACAACGGTTACCGCAACGTCGAACTCACGCTTGACTACCTTTACCCCGAGAACAGCGATGACGGGGGACTCACTCCCGCAGCGGGGATCACGTTTAAGTACGTGACCATCGTCGCATAACAGGCGCCCAGGCGCCCATCAGCACCTCAGGAGATACACCATGCCACTCATACCCGTTGATCTGGGAGGTGGGCGCAAAGCCCACATAAGAGAAGAGACACCCTACGGCGAGATCGAAGATGCTCGCTGGCTTGAGAAACACTGGCTCGAGCAATCGCCCGACCACGCCAAGGACGCGCGGCAAGCGATGTGCTTCCCGATGGTTTGCGTCCACAAGTGGGAGGGGATGCCAGAGGGCTGGACATGGCCCGACCTGATAACGCCTCTCAGCTCAGATCAACCCGCCATCGACTCGAGATACCAGAGCTTGAGGCGCCATGTAGGTATGAAGACTCTCAAGGTGCTGATGGACGCCATACAGAAGGCCATGCTCCCCGATGAGGTGCTTGAGGGAAACTGAGAGCCGCGATCCAATATCGAGATCGCCACCGAAACAGCCCAGAGCACGTCAGATGGTTTCAGCTATACTTGAGGAGGTATCTTCTCAAGGGGCGCCATCCAAGGCACACCGCGGAGCTCACAGCCGCAGGAGAGGTCAAGGTGACACGGCATCTCTACACCAACAGCCCAGCGGACGTTGACGCCGTGCTATACTGGATGGGGCGAGCGGCCGAGCATGACGCGGGACTCTTTCCCGAGGGCGGGAGGCGCGCCCAGTCTTATAAGGCGATGACGTGCGCGGGCATCATCTCCCACGAGGTGGGCGTCATGATGGCGAAGCATAACCAAGAGATGGAGCGCGGCTAATGGTTCTGCAAAAAATAGAGGTCCAGGCTACTTTTGAGGATCAGCTAACAGCCGGTCTCAACAAAGCCATCAAGCAGACTGAAGCCTATCAGGTGGTCGTTGAGGCTTTGGCGAAGAGCTTCCAGAAGCTCAACAGGTCTCAAAGCGCGGCGGCCAAAAACATCGACAAGATCGTTGATGCGGCGACCAAAGCGGGCTCAGCTCTCAGCGAGGTTCTGGGCGTTCAAGCCAAGAGCTTGGTTGACTTTGAGAAGCAGGCGGCCGACTCCCTGGCGGTTATCACCGAGGCCAAGAAGGAAGCGGCAAAGCCAGCGCCGGCACCACCGGCACCACCGGCACCACCGCAGCCTCCACAAGGCCCTTTGCCTCCATTCTTCCCGAGGCCGATCCCCAAAGACGAGCAGTTAAAGCCTGATGACGTCATGAAGGACGAGATCAGGGCGAGGATTCAAAACGCCCTTGATACGATGGTGGAGTTTGGCGCCTCGGTTCAAGACGTTGAGAAGGCATTAAAGAAGCTCAACAACACGCAAAAGGACGGCATCAAGGGGACAGCCCAGCAGGCCAACGTCTTGCGAACGTTGGTTGACGAGTCAGAAAACGCCGAGTTTGCCCTCAAGAACATGGAGCGCGCCACCGAGCTCGCGACCAAAGCGGGGATCAAGCTCGAGGACGCAGGGCGTCAATTGGGTATGGCCTTCAGGGGCGAAACCCAGATCCTCCAGAATTTTGACAAGGCGGCCAAGGACGCAGCTTCAGCGATTGACGACATCACCGATCCAGCGCTGAGGTCAAAGGCCATCATGATCGCCCTTGAGCAAGCGACGAGGCGGCAGAACAGCGCCCTTCAGAGGCTGTCAAATCAATTCAAGATGGTGGGCGCCGTGGCGCCAAACTTCGTCAAGGCGGTGAGGTTTGCGGCCAAAGCTTTTGTCGGGTTGGGTGCAGCCATAACAGGCGTCGCAACCAAGGCCCTCAAGAGTTATCTCGAGGGCACCGAGAAGATGCGCAAGTCCACCGAGAGCATGAAAAAGACCCTCAAGGGTCTTGAGTTTACTTTCGGCGCGATGGTTGCTCAGGCTATCGGGTTGGGCGATGGGTTCAAGGGCGCCGAGAAGGAGGCCAAGGGGCTAACCAAGTTTTTGAAGGACAATCGCGTACCCATCACCCAATCAATGAGAGACATTGCCCTCGCGGGTATTTTGGCAGGCCAGGCGATCACTATGCCCTTCAAGGGGATCATGCTCATCTTTGCATCGGCCTCAGATATTGTAACCGAATTTATCAAAGGGGTTTCGGTTCTGGCTGAGGGGTTACTCAAGCTGTTTGTCATCATCGCTAAGGCTCAAGGGAAGCTAAAGGGTAAGCTGGGCTTTGAGATTACCCCCGATGAGTTAAAGAACATTGAAAAAGCTAACGAATCAATAAAGCAGCTTGAGGAGACGAGAAAGAACGTAGAGCCGTTCGCTAGAACCACCGCGTTGACAAATTCATTCAACGCCGCTGGGGAGGTTATCGACAAATTCGAAAAGCTCCTCAAGACACCGGTCAAGTTTTTTGACATCGGCAAGAGGGACGACAAAGGTGGCAAGAAGGCCAAGGGCGCTTTGTTGATGCCTGGAGGGTTGAGCCCAGAAGATGTTGAGGACAGCGTCAAGAGGTACGAGCAAGCCGTCGCAGCTCAGGAAGCCTTTGAGGCATCCCAGACAGCAGCAGCAGCAGCAACGCGAGACCTTCAATCCGCGATGGCTCAAGGGATGCCAGCGCTTGACGGCGTATCGTCAAAGCTCAGGCACCAGATCGAATTGACCAGACAACAGGTTGAGTTACAGCGCAAACTCGCAGCGGGTTATCGCGAGGTGAGCGGCCAGGTGCAGCAATTCACGAGGGGAGCTCTCGCGATGGCGATTGACGCAAGCTCTCAACTCTTCGAGAGCCTCACCGCTGGGGAGTTCTCACTTGCTAATTTCGGGCGTAACCTGCTCAACACAACGGCGGACCTCCTCGGTCAGATGGGTCAAGCGTTCATCTTGATGGGCTCAGGTATCGAGAGCATCAAAACGGGGATACTATCTCCTGGGGCATTGATCGCCATCGGGGTTGGCATGATTGCGCTCTCAGGCGCGATGAAGGGCTTTGCAGCGAAAGGTGACACAGCATCAGCGGGAGGCGGAGCGGGAGCCGGTGGTGGTACTGCCGCAGCGCTCGAGCGGTTCGGCCGTCGCATCTTCGAGCGAGGCGATGCCGATCAAGGGCGAGAGGTGACAATCAACATCGAGGGCCGATCCATGAGAGGCTTTGTGCTTGACGTCGCGGCCGATGGCGCGAGGCGTGGATCTGTACCCTTGACACCGAGGAGGGTGTGACATGCCGACGATCCCACAGATAGCCCATCAGGTGGACATTGCAGCACCGAGCAGCGGCAACCACATCACCTTAGCCTTTGTGTCGCCGATCTCGATTGAGACGGTTGATCTCAACACTGCCAACTCTCCATTCTATGTCCAGGGAGATGGAGGAGTCACAGACCTCCTCGACGCTTTGAAGGATGCTCTTGAGACTGCAACAGCGATCAGCTCAGCCACGGTGACCATAGGCTCAGATCAGAGAATCACAATATCGGTGACGAGCTCAGCAACTCTAGTCTCAGCGACCTTCGGGCAAGACGACTTCAAGCCGTATCATCTGGGCTTTGCGACATCGACCAGCACGGACATTATCACCTTTACCTCTTCGGGAGGTGTCGAGACGTCCAAAGGATCCTACCGCCCTCCCTCGACGTGGTGCCCATCAACTGAGGACTTTGGAGGGCTCAGGACGCGACGAGACGTCGTTGTCTCACAAGGGGCCGACGATGGCTCAGGCGTTGATGACGTCTACTCAGGACACCGCGTCAGCGCCCACAGAATCCCCGAGGTGTTCGGTGTGCTTATGAGGTCAACACTTGCCAGCGATGCGGACCACGTCGCCAATGTGAGCGACCTCACGAGCGGGGACACCAACGCAGCGCTTGACTCCTGGTTGTTGTCTCTTCACAGCCTGTTAGGCGGGGAGAGGCCCACCTTGAGGTGGACACCAGATACAAGCACGCGAGGCACCTATCGCAGCGTTAGGATCAACACGGCGTCCCTGTATGCCTCAATTGAGGGGTGGATTGTCGAGACCAACGACGCGCCTCTATTCCACGATCTCGAGTTTGAGCTCAGCGAGGTTTGACCCATGCCCACCGACATCGCGTTTACCATCGAGGGACTAGGGGCCACGTTATCGT
>Ga0208162_1001754_pt1 | contig 11043 bp, 10 predicted proteins | sample CB_VirMetaG_4_FD_184539 | JGI IMG/M metagenome (GOLD analysis project Ga0208162, IMG submission 184539) | Freshwater to marine saline gradient viral communities from Chesapeake Bay - CB_1508_1M Viral MetaG (SPAdes) (version 4) | ecosystem: Environmental > Aquatic > Marine > Coastal | place: USA... | reverse complement strand
CATCGAGTAGCAGGATTGCTCCTCGTTGGAGTGCTTCCACGACAGGTCCGTTATGCCAAACAGTTGCCCCATCGACAAGACGGAAACCACCAATAAGATCGTCTTCATCAGTTTCAATAGTAATGTTGACGCGGATTAGTTCACGACCCAGTTGAGCACACGCTTGCTCCACACTGAACGTTTTACCATTACCCGAAAGACCCGTAATGAACGTAGGATAAAAGAGATTGGACTGAATAATCTTTTTAATGTCGCCAAAATTACCAAACTTGACAAAGGTATCATCTTTATCTGGGATAAGATTCTGTTCGATAGCAGGCATTGCTGCAGGAGCATTATAAGTAACTTCAAGTTCATTGACTGTATCTTGAGTAACCTCAAGATTCCAACGACCACGAGAAGTTTTAAAATTCTCAAGACGACGAGTAACCGTTTGATAGTTAAGACCACGAGAGGCACAGAATCCCCTAATGTCTGCAGCAGTTAGTTCAGAACCATACAGTTCTTTAATGCTGTCAATCAGTGCTTCGTCGTTCACAGAAATTTTGCGGGGCATGATCTAGTTAGGTGGGATCGATGTTTGAACAAAGTTATTATAGAGGCACATCATCGGATTTTTTCCGATCATGTGCCAGTTAATCAACTGTCACGCGACAAGATCAATAAACTCACTCAGAATTTTTTTGTTCATTTTTTTGGTCCTTAAACTCTTGACAAACGCACTCTTAATCTGAGTTTTTGTTGCATCCTCAGCAACCTGGAATTCAGACTCTTGGGTCATTGCGTTTGCTGCTAGTCCAAAGTAAGAATCGTAAGCAGTATTCTTGATTGAGAATGCGCGAGTCTTTTTCCAAGAATTCATAATCTTATCAAATTCGTCTCCATAAAATCCAACATACCTACGAATGAACGCGCCAGCATCACGAGATTCAAGAACACGAATACCAATAAAATTAGTATCTGAAAATTTATCTTTCAGGTTATTGATAAGAACATTGGGGTATTGATACCAGTCACAGTTGAAAGAGTAAGTTGTTCCCAATTTACGATCACGAAGAATACAACTAGAATTCATTCCACCAATACCAATGTATGGTTCAGATTCCCAATGACGTTTAACCTCACGGTGATACTTTAGCGGAGGTGCTTCACCGTCAGTAAGGATAACGCATTGAACCTTCTCCAGATTATTCTTCTTTTTAAATTGTGGAATAATTTTATGAAGACAAACCAAAGACTCATTTAAAGGAGTTCCAGAAAGACCCAATCCATTAGGACAAGGATATCTTGTATAAAATGTACGAGAGAACGATGCTGCCAATCTGAAGATATTTTTCATTTGAATGTCAAGATCACCCGACTTGACATTACTAGTAAACAAATTCAATAATGAGAAGTATTCTCCAAGATGTAGGATACCATCACGCTTCTCATACATTGGTTCTGGCATGATTGCCCTTCCATCAAGATCATATCTGATCTTTGCCCACTCATATGTGAAAGCATAAACCTCGAAGGGAATAGAAACTTTTTTACAAAACCAAACCAGATTAAAAAGTTGTTTGACGGTATCCAACATAACGTCCTGCATTGAACCAGACCAATCTAGTACAAACACTAGACCATGATTTTTACCATCAGGAAGAATAGTTACTTTTTTAAATACGTCTTCATTGTACCTGTAAGTATGAAGTTTACTTGTGTCAAGAACACCCGTCTTGGCAACTGATGCACGGGCGTAAGCACTAGCAGACTTTCTACACTCAAACTCTTTAACAAGATAACTAACTTCCTTTTGAGCAGAACGTTTGAACTCTACATACTTTTGATCTACATATTCAAAAACATCTTCTTCAGCATATCCATTCCAAGTAGAGTTGATTTGCTCATAGATATCAGCATTTGGAACAATTACAGTATCAAGGTTAACATCTGGAATTTCAAGATAAACATTTTCATATGTATTCTCATTAATCAAATCTTTCAATGCATCTTCAAGAGACTGCGCTGTTTTAACCGAAGGTTCTTCTTCACTGGGTCCATCTGAAGGCATCATATCTGGTGCTTTAGAACTCCCACCATTATCAGCACTTGGAATATTTTGATTCGACTCAGATTTATCTTCAGAAGAATCTTCACTTACATTCTCACTGGGCATCTCACTTGGAGCACTTGACGATGACGCTCCTGTATTCCCAGCAGAATCAAGTTCTACCTTATTTTCTTTCTCTTCTTCTTTTTTCTTGCAATAATTATAGAGTCGTTCTGCTGCATCAAGAACATCATCAAAAGTTTCACACTTGCCAACTTGATCAACAATTAATTTCTCTTCATCATCAAAAGGAATTTGAATATAATTACCAACCTTATAAAAGAGATTTACCTTGTCGGCAAGGTTGTAAGTATTGATGTCATCATCACCAATAGAGAAGAAGTCGTCATCAGACAGTTCCTGATAACCCCGATAAAAAGTCTTTGCCAGACCCATGTAGCGGCGCTTCATCATCTTCTCAATGCGAGCATCCTCAACTACATTTACAAATTGGGGTGGTATTTTGCGTTCCTTTAACCAGTCAATATCTGGCGTATACAATGCATGACCAACTTCATGACCCACGAGGAGGTCATACACAGTGTTGCTTGCCCTCTCCCACATTGGCAGGGTCAACACACGGGTATGGACATTGAATTGTGCAGTATCAACGGACTTGTGCTCAACAACAAGGTCTTCAGTAGCAAGGAGGCGAGCAAGATTGCCCTTTACTTGTTGGTTGATAGGCATTGGTCTTTGTTTGAACTGAACGTATTATACAAAGAAGGGTCGCCCTTTGGACGACCCATGTGACGCTTTTTGAACTGGCGCAGTGCTTCACGCCTTGCTCTCAACGCCTGAGGTTTAAGTTTTCTCTTCTGTTCTTTTTTAGAGTGGTGTTGCCAATTCGGGGTTGTCATCGATCGTATCCAGAACATTGATGGTGGGGAACCATCCAGTACTAGTTAGCAAACTAACATCCGCAACGTTGTCTTGTCTCTCTCCAGGAGTCAGTTCTTTAACTGGCAAGTGACCCATCCCCATCTTCTCAGCAAGTTCTCTAACTGATACAGATTTTCCAGATCCTACAGAAACTGGTCCACAAATTTTGCTACTTGCAAGATAACGAATAGCGCGACAAACATCTTTAACATGAATCCAATCTCTGCGGTGATTAGTCACATAAGTTGCGGTTTTATCTTCAAGCATACGATACATCATATCTGGACGACTATCGGGTCCATATACAGTTGTAAATCTCATCCCAACTGAGTTTGGTGGTGCCATTTGCTCATTAATCCATTTTGTCATGGCATATGGATTTTCCCAGTAATCTTCCTCAACTGCACTAGAGGAAGCATACAAAAGTCTTGTATTAGTTTCTCTACACCAATCAAAAAGTTTTTTGGACTTTACCACATTATTCTCATAAAACTTTTGAGGATTTTCTAGACTATCCCTGATGTTTGCAAATGCTGCAAGGTGAATAACCAACTCATATTCACCACCATCAAAGTTACTAATGTCATATGGGAAGTCCATTCCCACAACAAGATTATTGTGAGTGCTTTGCCAATCAGCAAATACGTTCCTACCAATAAATCCCCTATGACCAGTGATTAAAATCTTCATGATGCCAACCTACTAAATCCTTTCACCTTCTCAAATTTTAACACATTCAAGAACTTATCGCGCATTCCTTCCTTGTGAGAAATAACAAATGTATTTGCATCTTTGATTACAAACCTAATAATCTTCATGAACTCATCTGTACCAAATCCATCAAGGGATGAATCAAAAGTCTCATCAAAAATAATCAAATTACAATTTAATGAGTTCTTAATTTTTGCTATCTCTCTCCATGTAAACAGAAGTGCAAGGTCAATACGCATCTTCTCACCTTCACTGAAGGAAGCATAAGAGAAGTCTTCGTGAATAGGTGACTGAATGGATTCATTGAACTCCTCATCCAAACAGAAGTTCACAAAGAATTCCATCATCTGAAGATATCTATTTACCTGATTATTAATCAGTGGTAAATATTTTTTAATAATTTGACCTTTGACGCCGCCATCTTTTAACAAATCAAAAATAAAATTATAGTTGATTAAAAGATCTTTATTGCTATCTGCGTCTTTAGATACAATTTTATATTGTTCTTCTAAACTCTTTAACTTCTCATGTTCAGAATTTCTTGTTTCAAGTCTATCGGCAACAGTTTGAATTTCTTGTTCAAGACCACTGACCTGTCGCTGGTATCCAGAGATCTTAGTATTAATTTGAGAAATCTCATGTGTTAAGGTAGTTACCTCTTTTGAAATTGTAGAGAAATGACGCTCTCGCTCTTCTTCCTCTTTAATTGCCTCTTCTAGTTCTTTATAACCAGATTGCAACTCCTTTGCTTTATCTTGAGCGTCCTTAATTCTATTTATTCTGAAGACTTCTTCTATAGACTGGGTACATGTAGGGCATACCGTATTGTTAGTAAAGAACTTATGCTCTTCGGTAATTGTCGTAACTTTTTGAGATATCTTTCCTTTAAGGTTTCCCAATTTACGAAGTTTAGACGTTGCTCCAGAGTATTCTTCAAGTTCTTTTTGTTTCTCTTGCAATTGATTCTCAATAGCAAGTGAGTCAATAAGTAATTTATCCTGAGCATCTTTTAGTTCTTGAATCTGCTCTTTTTTTGCTTTAATGTCAGATTTGCCTAAACGTTCTACTTCATCAATAAACTCTTTTTGCATTCTGAGTTTATCTTCTACAGATTCCTTTTTAAGTGAGAGATTTCTAATATCTTCTCGGCACGCTTTAATCTTATCCTTTATAACAGAATTCATCGAAGAGAAGATCTTAATGTCTAACAAGTCTTCAATGACTTCTCTCCTAGAAGCAGCAGGAAGTTGCATAAAAGGAATAAAATTGCTGCTCCCAAGAATAACAATTTGAGTAAATGATTTGTAATTCATTTTCAGAACTACACTTTCTAACCACGTCTGCTGATCTTTAGAAGCAGCGTCGGAGTTTAATAACTCTCCGTCTTTATAGATCTGAAATACTGTTGGTTTAATTCCACGTATTATCTTCCACTTAGTATTACTAATCTTGAACTCAATTTCGACTAAGCAATCTTTTTCGTTGACTGAATTTATAAGTTGAGGTTTATTAACTCCACGATAAGATTTTCCAAACAAAGAAAAAGTCAAGGCATCAAGCATTGTACTTTTACCAGCACCGTTGTTACCAATGACAAGAGTTGTAGATGCTGTTGTAAAATTTATCTCAGTAAACTGATTGCCTGTACTAAGGAAATTTTTATATCGAAGTTTTTCAAATAAGATCATTATCTTCTGGCGGTATTACAAGATCATTTGCAGTGATTATCGTATAGTTATATTGATGCACTTCACATGTTTGTATCATCAACTCATCATCCACCTCAATAACACATAGTTCTGGATAGTCTTTGTCCTCTAGCATCATGGCAAATCTTTCGGCATCATCCTCTTGCTCAAAGATGTAAAGAACTTGATCCCCATCTTCGTTTGTTACTGAGTATGCTCCCTCTTGTTCTTTACCAGCTAAAGTAAGAATAAACATATTATACCAATTCGCAAGCCTCTTTGTAAACCTGATGGATTATTTTTTTAATTTCTGGTTTATTTATTGATGCCTCAGAATCGTCAATATATTTACTTAGAATGGATACTGTATCTTCAGACTCAGGATCATAATCTTGCAATTCGGTTTTTGCCTCGACAAATGACTCTACAAGTTTTAACTCTGAGATATTAGATGCTATTAGTTTATCAACAAACTTTTCATATTTTTTAGCATCTGTTTTTTTACGAACTATTAACTTTACAATCTTGCCTTCAAGAGATCTTGTATCAAATGTTTGATGATTATTATCTTCATATTCAATAACCTCATACATCTTGAATGGATTATTAACTGGCGTCAACTCTAAAGTATCTGTGTCAAAAATATGGAATCCTCTAACATCACCAATATCATTGGCATATATCTCGTAAGGATTTCCTAAGTAAAATATCTTTCCGTCTGTCGATCTAGTGTGATAGTGACCAGAGAAGACATGGGTGAACTTCTTAAATAATTTGCGGTCCACACCTTCTTCCATGGTGTGTCCACGATAAGCTGGAAATCCGCTGAGCTCAAGGTGCCCCATCGCACATAAGCAACTTGTAGTTTTAATAGTCTGGAAAGTACTACTAGTGTTTTCTTCATTAATCCAAGGAATAAACAATACATTTAAATTATCTAGTTTAGTTTCTGTTGCCTCAGAATAAACTTTAACGTTCTCATATTCTCGTAAAAGAAGATCTACTGCATTTACTTCATTCGTGTTTTTATAATATGCAGTATGATTTCCTACAATTGTATGTACGGTAACACCAAGTTTTTTTAATCGATCATAATAATTATCCTTTGCCCAGGCAAGAGCAGCAAAATCAATTCCTTTTCTACTATCAAAAGTATCTCCCATATCTACAACGGTAGTGATACCATCTTCGATTAGTTTAGGAAAGAATACCTCATCATAGAACTTTAAAAAATAATCATGGAACAACTTGGAATTTTTACGAGCACCAAAATGTTGGTCTGTAATTATAGCAACCTTCATTGATATCTAGATTTAGAATGGACACTATCTTTAATAGAATTATAGTCCGAATAATTCACACCATCAATAAGATTGTCATCAAAGAACACTTCGTCGTAACCTGTTCTTTCAAGAATCTTATTTTTAATCTCTAATTGTTTTTTCTCTTTTTGTATTCTACGTAGAAACGCGTAGTGAATAATTTGAGTAAAATAAGCAAACGGGTTTTGAGACTTCTCAGGATCAAAATTGTGGATGTACTGGACACAGTTTTCAATCCCATCTGAAATCATGTCGTCTTTAAATATGTAGTTAACAAAATTAGGTTTAAACGACAGGTGAGTAGCAATTTTTAAAAAACACTCTCCAAGATAGTTTGTGATTGGAGGTTTACCTTCCCAATGTTTTGATCTATCTTCTTTGGTTGGTTCTCTTTTATGCTTTTGTATAAAGTCTGTTTCGACTCTTGCTCTGTACTGAATTAAAGCTTCTAAGAGTTCTTTGTTGTTAACATAGTGTACGGATCTTTTTCTTTTAGTCATTGCACTACTGTTTATCATTACTCTATTTAATACTATTGTCTGTATTATAACACTTTGTCTTCAATAAACAAAGCTTGACAAGGGTCTCCAAACTGTGTACAATAACCTTTGTGGAGGTTCAGAAACAATATTAGCTTTCTTTATATAACCTTTCTAAGATCTCTTTAGTATCACTTACGTTACCGATCCTACCCATTTTTCTATTGATCTTCCTTCTGATTCCATGTGGATCTTCTGAATCAGAGAAGTCCTTAGACTCCCGTAACCAAGACTGATACATCATAATCATTTCAATATCCCTAGATTCACTCATGGTGATAACATCATCCATGTCAATAATAAACATGTCATCTCTTGTTGTCTTTAACCAGGGTTCTAGTTTATATCCTTGTTTGTTACCTCTAATTCTTACTTGAGAGTAAGTAATTGGATTAGATACTAAGAGGAATGTATTATCTTCTTCTATACATGGAGATACTTTGGTGAATATCTCTTCTCCAGATTTTAACTTTATAGTTGCGTAAAAGTCATCTTCCATCATTTGACTATTCCTTTAAATTAACGTTTATAATCTCATAGTTAAAATTTTCTTCATTGTAAACTTTAATTCTTTCTATAAGATGGTTTAGTGTGTAATTCCTTCTTGCCTTATGTGTGCAATCATCAGATATATCATAAAGCATTGCTTTTGTTTTGTTCTTGCCTTTTCTTAAGACTCTACCAATAGATTGTAAATTACGTATTCTGGATTTACTGGGAGATGCAAAAACAACGTTGTGTAGGTTTCTTATATTTATTCCAGTAGAGAATACACCATAAGAAGCGACAATAATTGCATCACTTTCTCTCTCTGTAATTTCTCTTACTTGTTCTCTCTCCACAGTATCTACACCACCATGAACAAAAAATACTTTTCTGTTACTCTTCACGCTAGACTCAATAAGTTCAAATAAAGGTTTACCATGCGATTCTACTCTTGAGAATAGAATAAGAGTATTACCTTTTAAATCTATAGCAAGGTTTTTAATAAAATTATTCCTACGCTCATGTGATATAATAAATTGAACTTCATCTTCATAGGTAGGAAATATTTGTGGAGTATGTTTTAACACTAAACAAGTAATATCCAATTTTGACAAATGACCCTTTGCCATCAACTCTGCAGTTCTGACAATTTTGTAGGAAGGACCAAACAAACCTTCAAGAACCCATTTGTGGGTTTGAGTTCCATCAAGTGTTCCAGTAAATCCAAATCTATATTTTGCATCAGCAAGTTTAGTCATTATAGATATTAAAGACTTACTCTTAAAAAGGTGTGCTTCATCGCCAATGACCACCTCATAAGGTTCAAAAAATGAACGGTCAAGTTTATAAATTGATTGCCAAGTGGTTATTGTGACAGGAGCATCAGATACTTTTTCCCGTCCAGAATAAATTTTATGGCAATATGTCTGAGCGTCCCAACCATAATCCTCAAAGTCTTTATACATCTGCTCTACTAGAGATGTCGTTGGAACAACTAAGAGGATTTTTTTCTGCTTATCTGAGTAATACCGAACTACTGAATAAATCATCAATGATTTACCTGAGGCAGTTGGTGATATCAATAATTTTCTATTATGTCGTAAAGCATCGTATACTCCCTCAATTTGATAGTCTCTGGGACGAATTGAGGTAATAGAATTCATGTAATCCTTGACACCTTCTTTTGATATACCCTCATTTACTTCAAAGGGCATACCATAGAATTTATTATCTTCAAACTTGTACGTATATCTATAGTTTTCACAAAAGGATATTAATTTATCAAGTAAACCAATATACAATTGTTTTGATCTCATATCAAATAAGTGAATTTCCCCGTTCCAGTTTCTACCTCTATATTGAGGCATGAATTTGGCGTTAGGGACTTCAAATTTAAAGTAGTCTCTTAATTCATATTCAACGTGTGGTTCGCATTGAATTTTTAAAAACACCTCATTTGATTTTTGAATAATGAGATCATAGTTATTAACCATATCCTGCTTGGAATCGTAGGAACTCTATTGCATTCTTAATTTGGTAAGTTCTATTTTGAATTACCTTAAGAATACTTTCCAAGTAATTTAAAATGGTATCGTAATACTCAACTTTTAAACTGACTTGTGATAATTTTTCGTCAGCATCCAAATACTTTTGGAGCGTATCTTTGTCTCTAATTTTTTTGGGGAAAGGATTTTCTGTGTAGACTTCTGGATCTGCCTTTCCTGTAAAATACTCGTACCGTTCGTGTCTAATATTTTTGCGGGTCTGTTCCGCTTTTTTCTTCAGTAAAATTACGGTATTATAGATCTCAAAATATTTAGCATGTAAAATAGGAACGTTAATCGATTCCTGATGCAAATTATCCATATCAATGTGGGCGTCTTTTTCCCACATCTTCTGGATCTCATCCAAATCTAAAATCATAAAGGTTTGCCGTTTCTATCTAATATATTGTAAATAGTATACTTGAAAGATACCTCTGCCGTAAAGAATTCGGTATCTGAATTGGTAGCATCAAATTGCATGTCTCCCAAATCATATGGGAACATGTCTTTAAATACGACTTCAAACTGTGGTCTATTATTGCTATTCATAACAACAAGAGATCCATCAGAATAGATATTCATTGAATTACTATCATAACCAACATTATTTGTTTGATCTTCTTGGAAGTCATATATCTCATTTAAAGACTCTGGAAATCCTAGTCCTCTCATCCATCGTTGGATCTCCATGTAATTTTCGAGATTCTCATCAACAATAAATCTTAAAGTAAAATCATTAAATTGAATTTTATCTCCAGGAATATCAATGTTCTTGAGATACGATGGTTGCTCCGCAACACCAAGACTTAATCCTGGAATATTTGCAGAGTTTGAAAAGAATGATACCTTCCTTGCTCTCGTGAGAGTAAATCTAAACCCAATTGAAGATAGGAAGTTCCTATTTTGAATTTGATTACTATATGCGTTTCCTACTGCCACGGTTAGACGTACAAGTATATGGACTATTTAGATAAAAAAAGAGACCCTTGCGGGTCTCTTGTATACAGATTGTGAATCCGATGGATCACATGAGGTTCTTGATTTGAACTCTTCTGTAGTAACGGTTCTGGTTGACCTTGAGACGACCCAGACCTTGCTCGGTGCCTTCTGCGAAGGGGTTTGCAACAAGACCATAACGGGTCTTGAAGCCGATCTTGGGCTGGAAGGTGTTCTCGCCAACTGCACGTACCATCTGGAGGGGTACGTATGGGCAGTAGAAGAGACCTGCGTCGTAAGGTGAAGAACCCTTGTAACCTACAACGTAGTACTGCTGAGCAGCAACGTTTGCAGCATAAGGATCGATATAAACGCGATACTTACCGAGCAGAACACCAGCGAAGGTGTTGCCAGTGTCATCAACGTTCAGGTTAGCGTTGAGTGCTGGGGTGTAATCCAGAACGCCTGCCATTGACAGTGCCGAAGCAACGTCAGCAGAACACATGATTACGTTGCCCTTTCCTCTACGAGTTCTTTGTGCAATCGCGTTAGCGTCGCGCTCGATTTGGAACAGCAGACCCTTGAACTTCTCAACTGACCAACGACCGTTGGAGTCGATGTCGAGGTCGAATACGCCAGGAGTTGCGGTGTTAGCAGCAGCGCCTTGCTCAGCAACCTTATAGATGGTTCTGATAACTTCTCTGTTGATCTCAGCGAGGATCTCAGTGGAGAGAATGTTAGCAAGTTCTGCTTCTGCATTCAGACCATGAATTGCCTTCAGGTCTTGTGCAAGCTCAAGGCTGTATTCTGCCTTCAGTGCTCTTGACTTTGCAGTGACAGTGA
>Ga0208162_1001753_pt1 | contig 11044 bp, 16 predicted proteins | sample CB_VirMetaG_4_FD_184539 | JGI IMG/M metagenome (GOLD analysis project Ga0208162, IMG submission 184539) | Freshwater to marine saline gradient viral communities from Chesapeake Bay - CB_1508_1M Viral MetaG (SPAdes) (version 4) | ecosystem: Environmental > Aquatic > Marine > Coastal | place: USA... | reverse complement strand
TTTCAGCATCGTAGACTCCTTTTTCTACACAACGTTCTACATGGACCCTAAGGGTTGGAACATCGTGCATACGTCCATACAACTGCTTGCGAGTGGCAAACAGAAGCAGACGAGCAGCGACAAACTGATAGTTAGGATGGTCTAAGTCAATCAGGTCAGAAGCAGCACGAATCAGAATCTCCTGAATCTCTGCCGTTGTAATGCCATCATAAAACTGAATACCAGACTTCATCTCAACCTGACTTGCAGAGACCCCTGCGAGGTCCTTACATGCCTCTTCCACCATAACGTGGAGTTTATTCAAGTCAAGAGGTTCTGTTCCACCGTTTCTCTTGACAACCTTTGTTCCGTTGGTCATATTTTCTTCCAGTTGTTAAATTTAATCTTTGCTTGTAAACCTGAGTATGTATTTGATTTTAACACATCCATAACGTTAAGTCCAGAGAGGACCATATCGTTGATGTCTTTCTCTATGATTCCGTTTGGCCAGATGACGACTCTCTCCCCTCTTGATATGCATTTGCTAATGCGATTGACGATTTCTCTATTGCGGGGCTCATTATCATAAACAAAAACGATACTGCTTCCCTCAAGACAACGAACATCACCATCACTACCACACAAAGCCACGCTATTGTTGATGAAAGTGCTGTCAAAGGGTCCTTCGACCACATATACTGGTAGTTTTTCGTCGATTGAATTAAGTCCATAAATTTTCGGTGCTTCCTCATCAAGCATCACAGTGATATATTTAACAGAGTTAGGAACTAGACTTCTACCTTGAAAACCGATAAGGTTATTGTCCCTATCATACATTGGTATAATAATGCGACATTCATCCCTACCTATGGTGTCAAAAGTTTGTTTTTGGGAGTTGGTCCACTCTTTGAACTTGTCAGCAAAGTAAAACTTTTCTGGGTTTAGTTTTCTCTTCTCTAGGTATTCTTTGGCAACAGGAACTTCCGATGCCTTAGGAAGATCTAACTTCTTTCTGAATACTGGTTTACTGAACTCCAGTTTTGGTGCCTCAACAACAAAACCTCTTCCAGTATGACCTTCCTTAAACTTCTCAAGCGTATATTGCTTGTGAAGAGTAGGATCCAACTGTTTTAAGAAGTTGTTAAAGGACAAACTAGCACCACAATTATGACATTTAAAGTTGGTGTTATTCTTTACAGGGTAAAGATATCCCCTCGTCTTGTTTTTGTTCTTCTGAGAGTCACCACAAATTGGACACCGAAAAGTGTAGAGATTCGACTTGACCCTCTTGAATTTTTGCAAACGTGACGAAACGAGTCCAATATACTTGGAGTCAACCAAATCCATTATAAAGGGGTACTACTTTGACCTTTCTATTGTAGTAGGTGCTGCCTGAGAAGTCAAGAAGAATGGTGCAATTCTGCTACCCGCACCAACAATTAAAACTACTGCGGCAACAACTGCTCCTGCTTGCCATCTAAACTTTGATATTCCTTTCAAATCTTCTTGCATTTTATCGATTCTATCGTGGACAATTTTTATATTTTTTTCATTACTATCCTTTATTTCATCAATCATCTTGATGATAAGAGCATCATTTTTTGTACTTTGCTCAATTCTCTCATCGTGCTTGGTGAGAATCTGAGCAATACGATTGTTTCCTTCCGATATTTTTTCTACTGCTGCTTCTAACTTTGTCAGCATTTCGCGTGACAAGTCCTCATAAATGTTGAGTTTAGATTCAAGAACAGCAACTTTAGAGTCTTGTGAAAACATCATGTCCTCTTTTTCTTTTTATCTTTACATGATTTCAACCATTCGCGGCGAGAACCACGACCAAGATATGCAAACATCTTTTTACTAATACCTGCAGTAGGACCCTTCTCATCGGACTTCTCACTGAATCCTGGTGTACCAGTACTACTTCCAGTGACCATCATCTCATTGAGTCTGTGCTCACGAATAATAGAAATAACTCTATCGATATTCATAACTCTTTTAATTGTTCCAAACAGTTTTCGTCTGCAATGATGTCATTGATGACAGTTTTTGGATACTCAGGTATCCTATTTAAAAATAGTAAGAAGCTTTTTATTGCTGGCCAAAGATCCTTTTCAAGATTATAAAAAAGCAGAGGAACTGTTGCCTCTTCAAATACATTGAAAAGTATAATAATGTGATTTAAAATAAGATGTATTTTCAACTCACCAGTATTTTTATAACGACGCAATAATCTTTTAATATATCTTATCCGTTTTAAATCAGACTCGAAATCATCCTTAGTAACTGCTTGAGGATTATTATAAAATTTTATAGCGAAGAGCATGTAGTTGCTCTCATTCAATTCATCAAATCTCATACTTTATCTCATATTATCAAACTAAATCTTCGGCAGTGTTGTCGGTACCAGCAGCTGTAGAAATTCCACCAGCAACTAAAACTTCATGCTTAACTCTAAGTCTTCCGTGCATATCAACATAGGTTGTAATTCCAACCCATCCAGAATGTCCAACTGCATATGCAGTTGTTGATGCTGCACTAACTTCATTCTTATCGATACCATAAACAACACGAGTTACAGGATTGGTTGAGAGACCCGTTTGAACTTCAGGTGCTGCATATGCAGTATCTGCCATTGCATAAAGTGGTTCTTGCGAAATTACAAATGTCGTTCCCGCAGGAACTGTTGTAACCCCAGCAACCATGTAATCCGTGGAATAGATCGTTAAAGATCCATTATTAGCAACAGCATTAACTACAGCAAATCCATAAGTTGCTCCAGCACCAACATTGATAACATCTCCTTGAGAGACACCGTGATCAGTAAATGTTGTTCCAGAACCAGTAACAGTCTTGCTAGCAAAATCAATAGAAATAGATCCTGTGCTCGTTACTAAGTCTTTATTGCCCCAAAGAGACATGTTTCCTTACCCTATAATTTCTTTATACAGGTATTTATAAAACTCAGGACTCTTCGCGTGTTCTAATTGCTTTCGCAACTACTTCGAGAAGTTGATCATCCATATCGGTCTTGGTCAGCTTAACCGCTTTACCCAAGATAACAAGACAGATCTCAACCAGCTTCTCACCGAGTTCTTCATTTTCTGGAATCTTGGTGACGGCATCAGTAATTACCTTTGACGCTAGGGGAAGTAAAAATGCAAGCATTGTTCTATCACGTACTTACATTATATAGCGTACTTAACTATTTTTTTAGATTTAGTACCCTGCTTCACGCATTCTCTTCTTACCCAATTCTGCAGATTTTTTATCTGCATTCTCAGTATCGGGGGTTCCACCACCAGCGGTGGGTTTGTCTCCAAGAAGTGCCCTACTACCAGCCTGAATAGCACCCTTAACTGGTTTAGCAACTGTATCTATTGTTCTGGTAAGTCTTCTAACTGCTCCATCACCTTGCTCTTTCGTTTGACCAGCTGGTTTCAACACAGTGTTGATAACCTTGGCAGTACCAGTCACCAGTCCTGCACCCTCTTCAACTTGCTTTGCAGATGAAGAAGTCATGACCTTCATAACCTTATCCTCATCAGGTAAATCCAGCATCAATGGATTTCTGACGCCCATTGCTCTCATCTTATTCTTCATAAGTGATATTCTAGTCTTCAGATCTCTTACATCTTCTTTATCACATTCGCATGGGCAGTGACCACACTTGGGACAAGTTGCTGCCTCAGCAACATTTTTTTCCTTCTTCTTTTTCTTTTTCTTTGCCATCTTAGTGGCAGTTGCATACATTACAGATTCTCCATCCTCACCATAACGATCTTCAAATTCATCTTTTTTATCCTTCATTCCTTTTACATATTTTTCTTTCTTCTCTTCTTCTTTCTTACTCAACTTTCTTTCATGAAGAATTTCCATGAAGCGCATTTGAGAGGATGCTAAGTCAATCTCATTATGTGCTACAAGACTACGAAGAGACTTTGGACCCTTCTTTTTCTCACCTTCCGAAGGATTAACCTGAACGATTCCAGTGCTGTAGTTGTCAACGTTGGCACCAGTAACTTTTACTTCTTCCTTCTTAACCTCATGGTCCTCATATCCAATACCATCACCATCATCATCCCACCAACGCTTTACTTTTGCTTTCTTCCCATATTTCTTCTTACCTTTCTTCCCTTCAGCAATTTCAAATTGCTCTTTTCTAGTATCCTGTCCATCTGGTTTTCCACCCGTTGCTCTTTGGATAGCATTGTGAACTACACCAGCATGTTCCTTGGATGAAGCCTCTTTTTTACCGTCCCCATCATAATCTTTCTTTGCTTTTTTACCTTTTGGTGCTTGAAGTGCAGCAGCAGTCTGTTCTCCCCTCTTACGCTCACCCTCATAAGGATCGCCGTAATCAGTCAGTTCTACTGATTTAATATTTGGATTAGCACGAAGTTGGGTGATTTTTGCACGGTCTGCGTATCTTACATATGACTTACCATTTTTATCAGTCACTCTAATCTTATACTTACCCCTTTCATCTAAAGATTCTGCAACTTGAGGAATTTCTTTCTTAGCACCTTCTACAAAAACTTTATACATTGCAGTGGCAAGAGATGCTTCTACCATCTCATCAGTTCCTACCATGAACTGTTCTTTGACGCTACCACCCTGTTTTCCAAAGAGTTTCTCTCTAACAGCAGCTCTCTCACCAGAACTCATGGAAGTGTTTGCCATGTATTGCGAAAACGCTGCCTTTAGATCAATTCCTTCTCTTCTTGCACGATAACGAATGTCATATACTGCCTGACGAATTCTCTTCTCAGAATTCTCTTCAGTTTTACCTACCCCAGGTTTTTCACCCTTTGCAGCAGGTTTCGCTTGTGCAGCAGGAGCACCAGCAGGAGCGTGCTTTCTTGCTGGAAGTTCTTCAGAAATATGGGTAGTCATGGAAGATGTCTTTAACTTGCTTTTTTCCTATATTTATTTATTAAACACATATTCCTATCCCAACCAGTAGTTTTAGACTCTACACATTTTCTGTAAGAGTCAGTTGCTACAAGTCTCTTATCTGAACTACACTTGTTTGCTTCTGCAACATCTTTAATCCAAGACTTAAACATAATATTGTCTTCTGTGACACAAATGAGATGATTGGTTCCTCTACGAATAATTCTACCAATCAATCCAGTATTCAGGTTCTCTACAAGTTGACCAATTTTGAAGATTGTCTCACCAATGTAATTTTCTCGGAGAGTTTTATAATCAAACTTGGGAGCCATTTCCCAAATACCCCACTGTTCATTTATACCCATCGATGCTTTAGTATTAGTAAACATTTGCTTTGCAATACTTCTACTGACCAATGGAACTTTCTGCATTGCTGGAATCATTTCTCCAGTTTCTGGATCGGATTGCATCATTTGCTCCCCAGTTTCTGGGTCAAGCATTGGTTCTTCTTTATGAAGATGGTCATAATAAGTTTTAAAATCATTCTCAGCAACAGCAAGTCTCATTCTTGATGCTGAGAGTCCTTCGACACCCTCAGAATCTGGATCTCTATCGCCAGAAGAAATAACCTCAACATTATCAAATTGGTAAAGTTTACCGTTATAATCGTTTCCTAACTTGTTAAAGTCTTTGACTCTATCGGCACCGCCAACAATTCTAACATTAGTATACCCATCATTATGTGCCTTCTTTAAAACGTCAAAAATATTTCTTGTATTTTGATCATTTTGAATTCTAGCAGCATGTTGAGGGAATAACTGCCTCATCATAGAAACTTTTGTATCAGCATCCAGTGGATTTTTCTTTGGATCATTAGAACGAGAAGGTACAATAAGATAATCACTTTCTTCTTGTTCAGCAGAAGATGCAGCAACATCCATTAATTGAAGATGCCCTGCGTGTGGTGGATTGAATCTACCAAATGCAATCGTAAGAGTTCCTTTAGTTTTGGGAACAGGTGGTGGTCCTGCAGCTAAGTCTGGAGATTGGACTCTTGACATTATCTCTGCTTGACGCTGCTGTTCTTGCTCTATCTCAATTGCTTCTTGCTCATCTGCCATCGAACGCAATTCTTGAGATGATGGTGGTGGTGCCTCTTGTTGCTGAAGTGCTGGGTCTACAAAATTTGGATCGGAAATATTTTTCTCTTTCTCAGTTTGTGCTGGATCTTTTCCCCCAACGTTCTGACGCTTATTGTAAAATTTTAATCGTCCCTTTTCCGTCTTGGCGACAAATTCACCGTCCTTATACCAACCACCGTGACCATCACCCTCTAAACCAAGGCGCTGAGCTTGTTGGGTTGCTGACTCGGATAGAAATTGTAAAAAATTCTTCATTACTTCTTTTGCAACTCTGTGGTAATCGTGATTTGATTTGAGACGATGTACCTTATGATTTGTTTTTGTATCAATATATATTTATTCTTTTGCTTTTTAGTCGTTGCAGCATCAATCTCACGTTGCAGAGTTGTATGAACGTAAGCAGCAAAGTGCTTGAAGTCCCTGTTATTGAAATCTTTAATTAATTTTTGAAGATATTCACTCATTGAAATTCACCAAAAGGATCTAAAGCTCTTTGTATATCTTCAGATGATGTGGTCTGGGTATCTAAACTAAATTGACTTGGTGATGGTTTTCTATCAATCAACAGTGCGGTAGAAAATCTATAGTTCCATGGTTCAGTTCTACTACCACTTGGTTTTCTTCTTATCCTTAGTTTCAGTGTACCATCAAATTTTTTAACTCCGACTTTTGCCAAATTTGCTGGATCAGATTGCATGTAATAAAGACCTAAACCACCTATTTGAATATAATAAGTTTCTTTTGCAGCATAATAATTGAAAAGTGTAGATGGTTGTGGAGCATCATTCCCATTCATAATCACATCTTTGAATAATTTAATGTCAGATTCATAATCAACAGGTTTCATTAAACTACCAGTTTGAGATGCTGTAAATTTTTTAGGAGGTCCATTCTTACCCCAAACAAGATTAACCCTGTCATCAACTCGCAAAGTAGAAAGAAGACTTCTCATCTGCTGAGCTTCGACACTACTAGACCCAGATAGATACCAGTTTCTACCAGGAGTCCATTTTAAACCACTCTGCCCAAAATCAGCAGCACTGTTTAATTTTATTTCAATTTTTAAATTTTGTGTTCTACTAGAAGCATATCCAGAAGTATTAAATCTCCCCAAAGAATCTAATGGGTTTTTACCAGGACCATGAACTCTAAGTTTTAAGTCTGGTAATGCATTTGATGATCCTGCTGGTGCAAATCCAGGGGGGACTAATCCAATCTTTTGCATTGACTTGAATAAGTAATCTTCGTATGCAAATCCGCCACCACCTGATTTTAAATATCCTTTTGCTCCAGAACTATCCCAGATATCATAATAATCGGGATCTCCCTGAGATTCAGATTGTATTATAGGCATTTTTATTTTTATTTAGAGTGGAGAATAGGAGACTCGAACTCCTGACATCCTGCTTGCAAAGCAGGCGCTCTACCAGACTGAGCTAATTCCCCAAGAAAACCCCGAAGGGTCAAGCACCAAGAACGGCACCAATATTGTCATCAATGTCTTGGATGACTGAGCGGACATCAGAAACCCTTTCAGGAACACAACTAGGATCATAAGTATAACCTTTCTGTGCTTCAAAAAGAATTTGACGAACTGCTGCAGCAGAACGTGCATCCATTTTAATTGTCACTAACTTTTCCTTAGTCATCGGTCGCCCTCTGCACGGTTTTCGGAGAAGTAAATATCAAAGGTGCCTTCAGGATAACGCTTCTCAAGTTTCTTGACGTTAGTGGTAATCACATCGTCGAATGAAACATCGAGTGCCATGCAGGCTTGAGCGACATACCACATAAGATCACCGAGTTCAATAATAAGATGCTCACGGTTATCGTCGTTCCAAGGTTTTCCTTGAAAAACCATCTTCTTGATGATTTCAAGGAACTCCCCACCTTCAGCATTAATACCAACACCTGCAGTAAGTAGTCGCTCAATATTGGCACCTTTCTCATCAAGGGCAACAAGGCGGTCGGAAAGTGCGAGAAAATCAGTAGAGGCGTCGCTAGTAACCGCATCAACAAATTTTTCGTAGCGTTCAAAATCAATTTTCTTAGTCATAATACCTCTATTTAACTTGATGTACCCAGCAGGATTCTGCAACATAGAATCCATCTATTTTTTCATTAACTGCCTTGATAACTCCAGGAAATGCTTCCTGATAGTCATGACCAGCAAGAACACCACCACTTTTGACTTTAGGTCTCCAAGTATCAATGTCCTCGCAAACATCTTCATATTGGTGAGCAGCATCGACAAAAACAAAGTCCAAACTGCCATCTTCAAATTTTGTTGCTGCTTCCTTTGAAGACATACGAAGTGTGGTGTAGTAATCTTTCACTGGTTCCATATTGCTGATGAATGTTTCATACAGTTTACTGATGTTAGGTTCATACATGTGAGTAGACCTATCATAGTGCTCAATACTACCCAACCAATGATCAACACAATAAAAGTCAATATTTTTTCCAGAGTTTGCAATTTCTACTGCCATATAAGCAGCAGACTTTCCTTTCCAAACACCGACTTCAACAAATTTACTTCCTGAAGGAAACTTTCTTGCCATCTCACTATAAAGTTTTGGGTAAGTAAACCAGTCTTGTCCGAACTGTTCTCCTTGATAAATGTGATTCATTTTACTTGAAATGGATGTTGTTCATTTTTATTAAGTTTAAGTGGTTCTTCGACAACCCAAGATCCACCAACTCCACCGTCCATATTTACGACAATTTCATTAGTAGGTAATTCTAGGGGGGAAATTTTTTCAATGGTGACTGTTTCTTTCCATCCAAGTCTGTTGGTCTTATAAGTTCCTTTACGCAACTCTGCCAAAAACTTAGCATCGGTTTCGGCACCACAGTCGGCAATTTTATTGCCGATTTCATCATAGACCGTATAATAAATCAAAACTTGAATCCTTCGAATGATTTTTTGGGTTTCTCCTCATAATTATACTCCTCCTCTTGCCCAGAGTCAAGTATATCAGTCTGTGCAGACTGTTCACAATCATACAGTCTCATCTTTGCCCTGTCAATACCCACAATGAAACGCTTGAAGATAGTCGGGTCATTATAACGATTCTTCAACTGCTTCACCATGAGTTGTCCCAACCCCTCAAGCTCTTCAGTAGAAATAAGGGCAAACATAAGATCAGCAGTAGCAGGGAGGCCAAAGGATTCAGAAGTGTCAGTAAGCTCAACATCACTGCTACCATAACCAGAACGAGTGGTCTGCGTGGCAGAAACGATAGGGACGTTTGCTTCAACAGCCAACCCTCTAAGCTCCTCAGCAATAGCTTTGATATAGCTATATGAATTGACAGAAAAATTCGACTTATACCTGCTGGAAGCACATATATTAAGGTAATCAATGAAAATAATATTAGGGTGAAATGACTTCTTAAGTGCAAGCTCACTAAGAAGTGCCTTAAAGTGTCCACTATGTGCTGATGCAGTTGGATATTCTTTAATTATAAGAGAACCTTGTGTCTTGGCAGCAACCTTGGTTACTTTGTTTTCAAATGTAGACCTTGGAAGATCCATCAAATCTTGGATATTGACATTGAGAAGGTTTGCATCAATACGTTCAGCAATTTTCTCCTCTGCCATCTCCATTGTAATGTAAAGCACATTGTGTCCGTTAAGCAGACAGGCGCTAGCCATATGACACATGAATAGAGACTTACCAACACCTGTCCCAGCAAGAGCGATGTTAAGAGTCTTATTAGGAAGACCGCCTTTCGTAATTTTGTTGAAATACTCAAGGTCAAACGGGATACGGTCTTCCTTACGGTGATAGGATTCATAGCGTGCTTCATAGTCATTCAGGTAATCGTGTCCAATATGATTATCAAAAGACACTGCCAATGCATCTGAAAGAATTGATGGGATAGCATCCCTATTCTTCTTCTCATCCTGTCCATCAGCGATACCGATTGATTCCATAAGAGCAAGATAAATTGCCCTATCACGACACCATTTTTCAGTAGTATCAAGCAACCACTGACCTTCTACAGGGGCGTCATGAAAGGAGTCGGAAATGTCTCTTACTTCTTTAATCTCAGTTTCAGTAAGGTCAGATCGATTCTCAAGTTCAATCTTGAGTGCTTCGATTGTAATTGCTGACCCGTACTTTACAATGAAGTGAACAATTTCTTGAAAGACAACCTTCTCTGTCCTACTATCAAAATAATCGGGTTGAATAAAGGGAATTACCTTTCTAGAATATTCTTCATTATATACAAGGTTTCTGAGAATAGTTGTTTCAATTCTTTCCATCATAAGTAGTGTAAGTATGTACTTAACAAATATTTTTCTCCACTGATTGGTGAATTACCTTTATGAGGAAACATCCAGAGTGGTGGGAAAATAACCAAGGTCCCTTTTTTGGGAGTTATGCTGATATCAATAAATTCTGTTTCTCCACCCTTATCAACGTCATTCAGATACCAGAAAAAGGACAAGAATCTTCTAGAACTATTGTAATCTGTGACGTCAACATGAGTGTCGAATCTATCATTACCTCCAACATTATACTTCTTTATTCTGATTTCTTCAAATCCATGCGATTTTGGAAATACTTCCTTAGAAACATATTCATAATACTTTTCCTTATACTCTAAAGTTTTTTTGATTAAAGTATTGTGCAGTGATTCACACTGTTTGATGTTTCTAGTTAAATTTAGTTGAGTAAAATTGGGATATCCATCATTATCTAAACGTTCATGATTGTTTTCATTAGAATTAAAGTAATCAATCAACTCATCACAAAGTTCATGAGATAAAGAGTTCTCATGAACTTGTATCAACTTTTTAAGGTTAACCATAACTGAATTCTTCTTTTGCAATTGAATCCAGTTTTTCCATTACTTCTGGAGTGAAATATGTTTCGGGGTCTTTGAGAATTGCTTTAGCATAGACTTTTTTGCCGTCAATCTCATAGCGTCCTGCGACGTTTTTCCAGAGACCGCCAATCTCACCGAGTTCAAGAAGACCATAATAACGATCAAGACCACGCTCATCGTAAAACAAAC
>Ga0208162_1001752_pt1 | contig 11049 bp, 16 predicted proteins | sample CB_VirMetaG_4_FD_184539 | JGI IMG/M metagenome (GOLD analysis project Ga0208162, IMG submission 184539) | Freshwater to marine saline gradient viral communities from Chesapeake Bay - CB_1508_1M Viral MetaG (SPAdes) (version 4) | ecosystem: Environmental > Aquatic > Marine > Coastal | place: USA... | reverse complement strand
GAAGACCTCCAGATTGGCGCTCAGGGAGATCTTCGAGTAGTGCGGGGAACGACTGAGGGCCAGCAAAGGGTTCTTAGGCGCCTGATGACGGCGACCCGCGAGCTATTATTCCACCTGGATTATGGTGCGGGAGTCCCGCAGTGGGTCGGCCAGCCTATGCGGTTGGCCGAAATTTCAAGCCTTATCCGGTCTCAGCTATATTTAGAGGCGGTCGTGAGCGATAACCCACGTCCTGTGGTCAAGTTAATTCCTCGCAATGACGGGACGCTTTTTGCGTCTATCAAGTACGAGGACGCGGTGACGGCAGAGACTGAAGTCCTCACGTTTGAGGTGAGCTAGTGCCGACGCTTGAAACTAAAGACTTCAACACCCTCTTGACGGACCAGGCCACGGCCATGCAAGCGTCGTATGGGTCCGACCTAGACCTGACGACCGGCTCAGTTTTGCGCGCGTTGGTCGAGGCCAACGCCACGGTCGCGCTCTGGCTCGAAGCCTTGATCGTGCGCGTCCTACAAATGTCTCGAGCTTCGACATCTACGGGGATTGACCTGGACACCTGGGTCGGGGATTTCGGACTGCTTCGCTTGGGGGCCGTTTCGGCGTCGGGCGACGTGACTCTGACAAGAACCGATGCGACTTCTGATGTCGTAGTCAATATTGGCACTGTAGTACAGACCGACGACGCTTCGACGCAGTTCACGATTGTCGAGGACATCTCCAATCCGTACTGGGGTTTGTCGGAGGAGACGCTTACCAGCCGCTACGTCATTCCTGCGGGAGTTTTGTCGGCGGACTTTTTGGTCGAGTGCGTAGTTCCGGGAACGGCGGGCAACGTGCAAGCCAACACGATTGTGCGTCTCGGCTCCTCGATTGGAAGCATCAACTCTGTCACAAACGCGCAAGCGTTTACCAACGGCTTGGAAGCTGAAACCGACGCGCAACTGCGAGCGCGGTTTTTGGATTTTATCGAGAGTCTGGCTCGAGGGACTCCGCAATCGGTCAAGTACGCAGCCGAATCTGTCCAGACGGGCCTAAGAGTGTACGTCGCCGAGAAGGTAGACGCTGCGGGCCTGGCAAAAGAAGGCCACTTTACCTTGGTTGTGGACGACGGCAGCGGCACTTCTCCAAGCACAACCCTTTTGTCTCAAGTTGGGCTTAATGTGCAGTCCTACACTCCAATTTCGGTCACGTTCGACGTGATTGGGCCGACGTTTGTTCCGGTAAACGTGGCTGTCGGCGTCAACACCAACACCGATCCAATCAACACAAGCGCGGTTGTTGTGGCGGACATCGAAGAGGCAATACGCGCGCACATTGGCAGCCTGACTTTGGGCACGACTCTTTACGTCTCAGAACTAGCTCATGTGATCTTTGAGTCGAGCGAGCAAGTGACAAACGTGGTAGTTGATGGGCTGCAAAGTTTATTAATCAACAGACCCCAGTCCACACCGCAGCAGTCAGACATCACGCCCGCGTTTGATGAGGTTTTGGTAGTCGGGACCATCAGCATAACGGATCTAGGCTAATGCTGATTCCAAGCAACGAAACCCAGACGACACCTACGCCATATGCGAGGACAGCGTTTAGCACCCAGAATTATATTGGGTTCGGTACGGGCGTCCCCATCGTCAACGCGCTTGTTTCTGAGACGATTGGCACCGAAGAAGACGTAATCCGACGGCTTCGGGCTACTTTACCCGGCTCGTGGTTCCCATCTGAGGACGCGGATCGCCCGGTTTTGAACGCATTGTTGAAAGGGTTAGCGAACCCTTCGGCCCATAACTATGCGTTGTTAACAGGCTTGGTAGACCAACTTCGCATTGGTTCCGCAACGGGTCCGTACCTGGACCTGATTTTCTACGACTTGTTCGGCAACGAGCTGCCACGCGCCGAGAACGAAGCCGACGCCGGGTATCGAGAGCGAGGCATCTACCGCCTGTTTCGGCTTAAAAACACTTTTCGGGCAGTAGACGAGGCTTTTGAGCTACTTGTCGGGTACGACACGGGTGCTCCGGGTGCCCCACGCTGGTCCATCAGCGAATTTCACACTCCCAGCAGTGCCGACCAAAACAATTTTGTGCAAGTGAGCGGCACGCCTTGCTTGCAGTTTGCTGCGGGCAGTTCTGGTCTGACCACAACCATTGCCAACAACGCGCAGACTGCAACGCCATACAACAGCATCGTCTATCTTAGGCTTCCCCAAACGGTAAATCCTACGGCGTCTGCGGGCTACCGACCGCTTTCGTCACCCCTGTCACCGTCGCGAGAGGGGCAGTACCTTAGCCTAAGCGATTGGACAACGAACGGTCCGCCTTCTGGCGGCACGGCGTACACGACGGCGGGGTCGGCAGGAAAATCTCGGTATTACGACGCCGCGAGCTTGATCCAGCAAATCGTCGAAGACGACATGCTCAAATTTATCGAAGACGTTAGACCTGCCGGTTGCACTTTGTGGGTCGTGCTTGAAATTTAGAGGGTTCAGATGAAACGCCCAATTATCTACGACGACCAGATCCCGCTCACGCTGGATCTGCTAGACCAAGCGTACTACTCCCAAGAAGCGGTGGCGTTGCTGCTCGAGTCTGTCCAGCGCGATTCGTTGGCTCGGCGTTACGGCTTGGAAGTCTACGAGATGAGCAGTCCCGGCCTGGGCGTGACAATCCGGCGCGGCGTCGCAACGGGATTTTTGCCGGAAGAAGCAACGGCCTACGGCTCGAGGCCAGCGTCCACGACGCAAAATCTGGTTAAGCTGGGGTACAATTCGAGTGACTACACGCTTACTGGCGCGTCTCTCCCTGGAGGGCAACCTGACGCCACGGTCTTTGTGGTCGCCACGCTCTCTGAAGTGGACGACGAGCCAGCAATCTTGCCGTACTACGACCCGTCGAATCCTGGCACGGCGTTGTCTGGCCCCGGTGGCGCAGGAACGCCCCAAGACCGCCGCCGCGTCTGCCAGATCACGTTCTCTTTTGAGTACGGCTCCGGCGCCGCTGCGGAGCCGGTCTTGACCTCCAATCAGATTCCGCTGGCGAAGTTCTTTATGAACTCTTCGACAACGGAACTTGTTAATTTTAACAACGGCGGGCAAACCAATCAGCAAGAGATTTTGTGGCCGGACGATCGCCGACACATTGCGCCCTATGCCGCCCTCCCCGACCAAAATACTTTCACGGGAGACTGCACGTTTACTCAATCTGTTGAGTTGTCTGGCACCGCAAACCTCGATGTCGGAGGCCGGATCGACGCTGGAAGCGGAATCACCGGCACGACGCTTACGGCCACAAACACGATCAATGCCTCGAACAACATTGCTTCGTATGCGGGAGACATCCTAGCGGGGTCGGGGAACTTCATCTCTGGCAACGACGCAACCTCCAAGAACCACATGGTTCGTTTGGGCCAGTTCATCTTTCGCGGCACACAAAACATGACGGTGGAGAAAGGCTATCTTCGCATCCCCACCGTCAAGGCAAACGGCGCTTCCAATGAAGACTTTATTTTGCAGTGGGGAAAAATTGAATCAGAGTACATGCAGCCAGGTTCGTTAAACGGCTATGGCGTCGGCAATGATCAGTTTGAGCTGACTTTTCCCAATCGATGCGTAGCGTCGTGGGCGTCTTGCCATAGTATGGTTTACGGTACGGTACAGACGCCGTATCGCACGGCGTGGATTGGAGACTGCACGACGACTAACATCACGGTGTATTGCGCTCCCTCAGGAATCGAAACTTTTTGGTGGGCGATTGGATACTAACCGTGGCTCTGTCTCAGATTGTTCCCTTCGTAAACCTCGTCTTGATTGCCGTTTTGGCTTGGGACGTGCGTCGGCTTAGACTTGAGCTTCGCAATCACGTCGAGAAGGACCGTCTAGAAGTGCGTTGAAACACATGTCGGAACCGACCAACGATATTCTCGGCGGTCTGCGCGAAGTGCTGATCATTGTCGGGTCGGGTCTGGTTCTCTGGGCATTCTCGACGGTGCGCGAAATTCTTCGGCGGCTAGGCCAGGACCACGCCAAAATGTCTGAGCGCATCGCGCGGATTGAAGAGCGCATCGAAGCCGTCTGGAAACCCCGAAGCTGATGGCGGGAAACATTGCGTTCGACGCGCGGCAGTTGCGCGAGTATGTCGTCCGGCCTGTTTTGGTTCGGCTAAACTTGTGGAGTTTGGCGGCAGAGAACCTCGTTGTCGGAACGGCTGTGCATGAGTCCCGTCTTGACTACCTCAAGCAACTTGGTCGAGGCCCGGCTTTGGGGATCTGCCAGATGGAGCCTGCAACGCACGACGACATCTGGCAGAACTACCTGGCCTACCATCCTGGCCTCGCTAGCCGCGTCGAGCAGTTGATTGCGCCGTGGCCCGTCCCCCGCAGCTCTCAACTGGTGAGCAATCTGGCGTATGCTGTGGGCATGTGCCGGGTCCATTACCGGCGAGTGCCAACTGCTCTCCCCAAAGCCGACGACACTGTCGGTTTGGGCGCCTATTGGAAGACGCACTACAATACCCACCTGGGTGCCGGAACCGTTGAACAGTTTGTCGAAGCGTACTCCCAGGCGTGAGCCAGCCGTGGCGAGCGTTTTGGCCATCACCGTAACGGTGGGGTTCCTGGCCGTGCTGCTGGGCGTTTTGCTTCTACCTTTGCCGGACGGATCTCAAGAGATTGTCTGGGCGCTGGTGGGGACGCTTGGGACCGGCTTCGCAATGGTCTTGAGCTACTACTTTGGAGCTAGTCGAGGCGGGGACGAGCTTGCGGAGAAAGTCTCAGATCGAGACCGATAGGCAGCGTCGCCATCTGCTCGACTGGCAAACGCAAGAGCGGCGGTTTGCCGTCAATATCGATCTGGTTCCGCTTTTGCGAAGATTTTGGGCGTGGATAAGGAGATCCAAATGAGAAGTGAGGACGTTGTACGCGCAGCGGCGGTTTTTTTGCCGCTAGTTACGGCGCTGATGCGCGAAGCCGAAACGACCGGCGGGACTGGCACCGAAAAGCGGGAGGCCGTCGCAAACGCTTCGGAGCAACTTTACCGACGGTTACAGCAGGGCAACACGGTCAAAGAGCTGAAGGACGTGCCGTGGGAGGCCGTAGCGCCGCTGGTAGTCCCTGCGGTGGGGGGTCTAATCTCGATTTTGGCTGGCATGTTTAATCGTCTGATGGGCAAGGTCTGGTCTTTTATCGGTCGCGCCAGAAGCACCCAATGACTTTTCTACAAGCTGCCATGCGCGCGGTGCGCGTGGCGCGCGAATACACAGACGCCACAGACGATCTGCTCCTCGAGCTTGAGGCGGGTAAGTCGCTGCGCGAGGCGCTTATGACGTTCGCCCAAGCCACGGCAAACGCCCTCGACGACGAAGTAATCAACTTGCTTCTTTGGGGCTTCGACACGTCTATCGATACTGCGAGTGACCTAGCAAAACTTGCGACGGACGTATCTGAAACGATTGCAAAACTGGGCGTTGATGCGACTAGTCTGGAGCGTCGCCTTCGGAATCTGATCGACTAGCCTTCCAGGCGTCTAGGGCTTCTTGCAGCGCCTCCTCAAACGGGCGCACGTCTGGGTGGTGTATCGTCTCAAGGGCCGCAAGCAGTTCTTCTGCGGTCTCGGCTAGCTGATCGACTAATTCGTTCATTTGGTTTGATATAATGTCGCTCATGGTCCAATCACCTCTTGCGAACCAGCACGACGTGCTCATGCAGTGCCCCCTTGGAATACCGCCGGGATCGCGTGTTCACCAGCCCTAGATGGCTACGGACGGCCTCGCTGTGGATTGTGGTCGCTGATGCTGCGCCTAGCTCCAACGCCATCTCAGCGTAGATCGTGTTAAGCGCGATGTGGATGTCCTTATACCAGCTTTCCTGCACGACAATGGCTGCGAGAGCGCCGGGCTTGAGGACTCTCAGACACTCGCGCATGAGGGCCTCGGCGTCGCGGAAGTACTGCAAATGCATCTTGAGGTAGTAACCGGACGACGCCTTCGACGGGTGTTGCCGGACGCGATCCACTGTGCCGAGGCAGGTTGGCCCCCAGCTTCGACGCATTCGATAGGAGCCACCTGTCACGCACGTTGACCCCATGATCTTCTTGCGTAGAGACCGCAGTTCGTCGTCTGACTCGTAGCCGAGCAGCACCAGCTCAGGCGCGGTGCCAACAGCGTAGTCTATGCGTGTGAGGTACGGGGGAGACGTGACGATCGCATCGACGCTTCGGTCAGGAAGCGGAAGCGCGTGCGCGTCAGCCTCGCAGACGATGAGGGAGCGAATGTCTTGCGGCTTGTCAAATGTTCGAGCGATGTCGGACAGCATGCTCGCAACGACGTGTTGGAACTCAGCGAAGACGTCGATCTGGTCCGGGGGCGTGCCGTTGCCCGGCTTGAGCCATGTAGGATTCTTCGAGGCTTCCGCCGTCGAGGCCCTACGAGCCGTTATCAGCAGAGCTGCTCGGAGAAGGTCTCGGTCCATGCCTCCTGAAAGGCCGACTTGGTCGTGAAACAAGGCGGAAAGCTGTGCGTCAAGGGGGCGAACGGCCAGCTCGTCGAGCGCGGTGATTTCGCGGTCCAGGCGCTTCAGGTCCGCAAACGCCCGAGGAGGAATCCAAGAGCAAGTGTGGTCGTTCCGTCGCCCGTTGTACTGCCCCTTCTTCGCGAGTTGAGCGACTCGGACTGCCGTATCGAGGACCGTGTCTCGGCCAACGAATGCGGCGTCTTTCGCTCGAGCCATGATTGCCATGGCTGGATTGAGTTCGGTTCCCACGGCCAACAGCCCGAGCTGTTGTGCAACGAGCGTCGTCGTACCACTTCCGTTCATCGGGTCGAACACAATCTGGCCGGGGCGCACGTCCATCTCCGAAAGTATGTCCGCCACAAATGCCCCGGAGAAGCCTGCGTAATACGGGTGCCAAGCATGAAGTCCCAGGCGCTCGGAACTGCTTCGCTTCGGACTTGTCACCAATCGACCTGCGGTCTCGGTAGCGGCAACCGTCGCGGCAACCGTTTAGTAAGTTCGCCAAACCGAATGCTCTTCGGTGCGTCGATCGCTTCGTCGCCCGACTCGTAGACACGCACCCCGCGCTCGTCTACAAGGACTACTCTCTCGATCCCTCGCTCGTCGGTGATCTCTACCCGTGTCAGCACAACCACTCCCTCCATCCGTCTCCAGTTACCTGTCCGGCTAAGTCGATCTTCGAGCGCAGCGCGCGAACTATCTTTTCGTCGATCGTGCCAGGCACCAGAAGATCGACGTAGGTGACCGGCTGCGTTTGCCCGATTCGGTGCGCGCGATCTTCGCTCTGCAAGCGCGTCTCGAGATCGAAACTGTTGCTAAAGTAGACGACCAGATTTGCCGCTGTGAGCGTCAAGCCGTAGCCGCCGGTCCTCTGCTGTCCCACAAAATATTTCAGGCGACCAGCCTGGAAGTCTTCGACTATCTGCTGCCGGTCGGCCTGGGGTGTCTCGCCGTAGTAACTACGCGCGCTGCCAGGCCCATAGACTTTGTTGAGCCGGGCCGTAATCGCCTCGATGTCGTGCCTGTAGTTTGCCCAGACGATCGCCTGGCCGCCGCCCTCTTCTAGCGTCTCGAGCAAAGCGTCTAAGCGGTTGTGCGGCAGCTCGCGAACTTCCCCGTCGATCGTCGGTAAGTGCCCGCACAAAATCTGGTGGCAACGCAGGATCTGGGTGATGACGGCGGTGGCGGTGGCGGGAATCCCGTCGAGGAGCGTGATCGACTCCGTAAGCATCTCCTTGTAGGCCGTGTGCTGCTCTTTTGTGAGATCTACGGTTCGTCGCAAGTACGTCTTCGGGGGTAGGTCCAGACAATCAGCTTTCAAGATCCGGGCAGAAAAGTCGGCCAGCTTTTGATGTAACTCGTCTAGGCGTCGGTATCCCGAAACCGTTTTAAACTGCCGCAGTCCGGCGCCGGACCGCACAAAATCAGTCTCCATCTCCGCGTAGCGATTGCGAAACGTATAAAAGCTCGAGAATCCGAGAAGGCCCGGCCGAAGAACTTGCATCTGCGAGTAGACGTCAAGAGGCGCACGGGTGACGGGCGACCCCGTCAAGATCCGGCGATACTCCGCAAGGCGACCCAGTTTGATCGTCGCCTTGGTCCGCGCCGCGCTAGGGTTTTTGACTGTCGTGGACTCGTCCACGGCCAGAAGCGCACGGCGCTCCGTCAAAAACTTTGTCGCGAAGGTCAGACCTCGTTTGCCAGAGAGTGCTTCCACGTTCATCACGCAAATCGCGAAGTTGGCCGTATGCAGTATGGCTTCGCGCTCGCGCTGCGCTCTTTGGGACGTGGCTGCGCTCCACAAGTAGACATCACGCTTGACGCTGTCAGACAGGTGCCTTGGGATCTCCTGCTCGACCCAGTTGGCGTAGACACCTTTGGGGGCAATTATGAGCGCGCCATCGATCCGGCCCGCAAGCGCCAGGTGCGCCGCAGTGTCGAGCAGTACCTTCGATTTCCCCGTGCCCATCTCCAAAAACAGCGCAAACTCGCGCAGATCCCTGGATCGCTCCCAGACGTCTAGCTGGTGGGCGTAGGGCCGAGTCTTCATCCACGTCGGACAAAAAGTGTCGGGCTTTTCAACTTTCTGCAAATTTGTCCACTCCCTTGTTTGACGTCGTCAGAGCGTACCTCTACGATGGTGGTCTCGCAAGCGAAAGGAGGAGGATTGGGTGGTCTTTGTGGTGCAAAACGTAAACGGCAAGAACGTCTTAGGAGCCGCGCGATTTGGCGAGATGCAGGTCTTGCTTCCTGCCACGGCGCAAGTGACGCTCGACTCAAAAAGTGTCGTGCGTCTTATGCGTCGTAAACTGGCGGATTTTTCGGACCGGGACTACTTGCTGGCTATTGGTGACCCCGCTGCGATCGGGATCGCGTGTGGGGTGGCGGCGGCCCGCAACAACGGCAAGTTCAAGTTGCTGAAGTGGGACCGCCAAGAGCGGTTCTATTATGCGGTCAGCGTAGATTTGACCGGGAGCTAATTAAGGAGGGGAAAGAGTGATAGATTTGGACGACGTCGCGCGGGACATTTCCGTCCCGAGCGATGACAAACTTGCTGCCGTAGGCGAATTGTGCCAGCGGCAGATCGAACTGGAGCGCGAGGTAGAAGACCTCGAAAGCATCCTGAAGAACCGCAAGGCGGATTTGCGGCGCGTTAGCGATGAGCTTCTGCCAGAGGCGATGCTTGCGGCGGGCGGATTGCTCGAGCTTCGGCTGGAGAGCGGTGAGAAGATTGCCGTAACGCCGGTCTACGGCGGGAGTATTTCCGAGGCGAATCGAAACGCCGCTCACGATTGGCTGCGGGCGAACGGCCACGACGATCTGATCAAGCATGAGATCGCCGTGTCGCTGGGCAAGGGAGAAGACGCCGATGCCAGGGCCGTGACGGCAGCCCTTCAGGGTCTTGGAGTGCCGTTCCGAGACCAGGAGCGGGTACATCCACAAACGCTCAAGGCGTTCGTCCGAGAGCAGACCGAGGCGGGAGTCGATCTCCCCGACGTGCTGGGCGCGTTTGTCGGCCAGAGAACCAAAATTTCGAGATAGGAGAGAAGCTATGAGTAAGACAGAGGTCGCAGTAGTGGAGAACCAACTTCCCGCGCACATGGCCTTCGCCCAGGAGGACGAGGGCTTGGGTCTCGGCGCCCTGGGCGCCGACGATCAGGCAATACCGTTTGTCAAGCTGCTTCAAGCGATCAGCAAAGAGGTGAAGAAAAAGTCGGACCAGTACGTCGAGGGTGCCGAGCCCGGCTCGATCCTCGAAGCGGTCAGCGGCAAGGTGTACGAGGGCGAAGCGGGCATCGTCGTAGTTCCGGTATACGTCGAGCCAGCCTGGGTCGAGTGGGCCGTAGGCGACGCAGCGGGGGGCTACCGCGGGAAGCACCCCAACGACACTCGCCTTCTGGACGAGACGACGCGCGGACCGAAGGGCGAACTCCTTCTGGACAACGGGAACCAGTTGGTTCGGACGATGTACTTCTACTGCTTGCTGTTGCACGACGGCGGGTTGTTCGACCAAGTGGTCATCAGCATGGCCCGATCGCAGTTGAAAAAGGCGAAGGCGTGGAATCGCCAGATGAAGTCCACGATCGTGCGCCGCCCAGACGGCACGCCGTTCGTCGCGCCGAGCTTTCTGTTTCGGTATCGCCTCGCAAGCACTACGGAGGCGAGCGCGAACGGCGAGTTCTTCAACTGGCGGATCACTCAAGAGGGGATGCTCGAAGACGAGAGGATCTACCGCATGGCGCGGGATTTCGCGGCCTCGGTCGAGCGCGGCGAGGTGAAGACGGAGCCGGAGGGTGATGAGCGCAACCCTAGCTCGGTGTCCGAAGAAACCATCCCGTTCTAGGTAAGTGGTGGAGGGGTGGGGGTTGGCGGCAGCGGAGGCGCAAGCCTCTGCTGCCGCTAGGTCGCCGGAGGAGCGACTGCTAGACATTTTTGCGGGTCGAGACGACGCCTACGGCGTCTATACGATCGACCCCTCTGCGCCAGGCGCGAAGAAAAAGGGCCAGGCTCAGACTCTGCGCGGAGCGGTTACTGCCTCGCTCTGGGGAGAGCACCTTGCCGGTGGTAGGGCGATTGGGATCATCCCAATACGCGCCGACGCTGCCTGTCAGTGGGGCGCAATCGACGTCGATACCTACCCTATCGACCTTGGAGCAATCGTCCAGAAACTTGACGCCCTGCAATTACCTGGCGTCGTCTGTCGATCGAAGTCGGGTGGCGCGCACATCTTGTTCTTCCTGCGCGAGCCGATTCCGGCGGGCGACGTGCAAGACAAACTTGAGGAGATTGCTGCCGCGCTAGGCTTCGGCGGCTGTGAGGTTTTCCCCAAGCAGCGGTCGCTCGCCAGCGAATCGGACGTCGGCAACTGGCTAAACATGCCCTACGCCGGTCCGCGCAGTATGCGCTACGCGCTCGGTATCGACGGACAGGCGCTGTCTCTCGAAGACTTCTTGACGCTTGCCGAAGCGTCCCGCCTGGATCCAAGCGCGTTCCGTAGCCTGGCGCCAGCGCAGCCGCAGTCAATTGTGGTGGACGGCCCGCCGTGTCTGG